>Ga0206954_1016_pt1 | contig 51731 bp, 48 predicted proteins | sample Alteio_BWOrgHeat_37_FD_153250 | JGI IMG/M metagenome (GOLD analysis project Ga0206954, IMG submission 153250) | Enriched cells from forest soil in Barre Woods Harvard Forest LTER site, Petersham, Massachusetts, United States -... | ecosystem: Environmental > Terrestrial > Soil > Temperate forest >...
GAAGCAAATCCCGTGGCGTACATGATCGGATAGAGAAAGTTTCCCGAAGCATCGCCGGTAAACGGACGCCCCGTGCGATTCGAACCATGCGCTCCGGGTGCAAGTCCTAATACGAGAACCTTCGCCTTGGGATCACCAAACGACGGCACCGGCTTTGCCCAATACTCCCAATCCATATACGCTCGGCGCTTTTCGCGTCCCACCTGCGCGCAGTATTCACGCAGCCTCGGACACAGCTCGCAAGCAACAATCTTTTGATTCAGGATTTCCAGGGTGGAAGGCACGATGATTCAATTCTAAATGCTCGAATTTGGCACCTTCAGGACACAACCTACCCCTCTGGACTCGATCCCAGGATATTTCGTAGAATACTTACAGCAGCACTGTGGCGATGGAGTTCGCCCTTAACCGCCTTCACGGCTGATAACTCCTACCAGGCACAATTCCCAACGGTAGGAGATCCCATGTCGCTCGCTCAAACCTTAATCCTATTGGCCATCGGCGCCATCTTCGGCGTCTATGGACGTTACTTCGCCACCCACCTCTCTTCAGAACTCACACATCATCATGGCTTTCCCTACGGAACGCTCTTCGTGAATGTGGTTGGAAGCCTCTTCCTCGGCTTTGTTCTCTCATGGATGACCTCGAAGACCTTCGACGACCGCTGGCGGCTTTTGCTGGCTACCGGCTTCTGCGGCACATTCACCACGTTTTCCACATTCGCCTTTGAAAGCGCTGTCTATTTGCGCGACGGCAAGCCTGGATGGTTCATGCTCAACCTGATGCTGAATAACGTTCTCTCGATGGCTGCGATCTTTGGCGGCGTTTATCTAGCCACTTTGCGCTCCCATTAGTGTCGTTTTTGACGCACTTCGTTTGACCGCTGGCGCGAAGGTCTTTACACTTAAATTTCAAAGTACTTTTGCGCTCACGCGAGCATTGAAAGGCGCACGCAACCTTGGTTGAAACCATTCCTACAGAAACCGATCACACCTCAGAACCGAACGCTGCCACGTCCCAGCATGAGGGCCACGAACACCATGAAGGCCATGACCACGCCGGTCACGAGCATCATGACCATGAGCACCACCATGACGCCCCGGCGACCAATCCCGAGTGCACGCGGGAAATCAGCATCGATATTCCCGCCGATGTAGTCACCAAAGAAGAAGACGCGCTGGTTGAGCAATACCGTCGCCATGCGAAGGTCCCTGGATTCCGTCAGGGTAAGGTTCCGGCAACCATCATCCGCCGCCGTTATGCGGCCAACCTGCGCGAAGAGCTGGTGGAAAAGCTGCTGCCCCGGTACTTCCAGGAAGAAGCCCAAAAGCAAGGACTCTCGCCGATCTCGCGCCCTGAGATCAGCGAAGCCACCGTTGAGGTTGGCAAGCCCTGGCACTTTAAGGCCACATTTGAAATTTTCCCTGTCCTCGAAGTTCACGACTATGACCGCGTCACCGTCGAAAAGCCGGTCGTGACCGTAACCGACGAACAATTCGAAGAAGAGATCAAGCGCTTCCGCGAGAATTTCGCCCGCCACGAAGACGTCACCGAAGACCGTGGTCTTACGGATGGCGACTGGGCCAAAGTCTCCTTTGAGGGCTGGTTTAAGCCCGGCGAAGGCGATGCAGTTGAGCCTGCAGATAAACCTGCCCATACCCAGAAAGAGCGTTTTCTTGAAATCGGTGGAGAAGACCTTTTCTCCTTGATCGGCAACAACTTGCGCGGAGCGAAGAAAGATGAGACCCGCAAGTTCGAAGTCACCTATCCCTCTGATTTCCGCTGGGATAAGGTTGCCGGCAAGACCCTTGATTACACCGCCACCGTCAATGCCATCCAGCAAAAGATCGTTCCCGAAATCACCGACGAGCAGGTGCAGCAGGTCAGCCAGACCAGCAAAACCGTCGAGGAGTTTCGAACCGAGTTCCGCGAGCATCTATTGAAGAGCCGTCAGCATGAGGCCGAACGCGAGAGCAAGAACAAGCTGGTGGATATTTTGGTTGATCGCTACGAGTTCCCTATTCCTGAAACGCTGGTCCAGCGTCAGCTCGACACCCGCATCGAACGTGGGCTGCGGGCGCTGGCTTACCAGGGTATGAAGGAAGAAGATATGCGGAAACTTGACTTCCAGCGTCTGCGCGCCGGTCAGCGGGATGGAGCGATCCGGGAGGTAAAGGCCTCGTTAATCTTGGACAGCATTGCTGAAACCGAAAAAATAGAGGTTTCCAGCGAGGAATTGGACCAGGAATTGCTTAGACTGGCACAAAGCACCCGAGAAACTCCTGAAGCATTGCGCAAAAGGCTTGAGGAAAACGGTACACTGGGATCTATACGAGAGCGGATTCGCACTGAAAAGACGATAGATATGCTGTACAACAAGGTAACCGCTGCATAACTGACGTAATCTTCCGTTTCGATGGTGGAACGGGCAAAAATTGTTAGTGCAACCGATGGAGCGAGGGAATTAAAGGCATGGGTTATGTTCCGATAGTGATTGAGCAGACCGGACGAGGCGAGCGGTCGTATGACATTTTCTCGCGGCTGCTGCGCGACAACATCATCTTCCTGGGAACACCAATTGGCGATGAGATCGCCAATCTGATCATTGCTCAGATGCTGTTTCTGGCGGCAGAAGATCCTGAGAAAGACATTCAGCTTTACATCAACTCTCCAGGCGGCTCCATCACTGCCGGCATGGCCATCTATGACACCATGCAGTTCGTCAAGAACGACATCATGACCATCTGCATCGGCCAGGCAGCCAGCATGGCGGCGCTGTTGCTCACCGCCGGCGAGAAGGGCAAGCGCTTTGCGCTGCCGACTTCCCGCATCCTGATCCACCAGCCTTCGATGGGCGGACTCTCAGGACAGGCAACCGATATCGACATCCATGCGCGCGAAATCCTGCGCATGCGCGAGATCACGAACCAGATCATGTCAAAGCACACGGGGCAAAAGCTTGAACAGGTGGAGCGCGACGTCGAACGCGACTTCATCATGAACGCGCAGCAAGCTAAAGAATACGGGATCGTTGACGATATTATCTATAAGCACAAGGCTTAAGGTATGTTTCCGATTTTCTTAAACGCCCAGGATTGCTAGTGTGAGGCGGGGAGAAATCTCATTATGAAGACACGCTCGGGGTCGGAAGAAAGTTTACGTTGTTCCTTCTGTCATAAATCGCAGGATGCAGTTGCAAAACTGATATCTTCGCCAAGCGACTATCCGCGGGCATACATCTGCGATGAGTGCGTAGCCGTCTGCAACTCGATCCTCGAAGACGATCGCAGTGAGCAGCACGCTGGTACAGCTCCCAATCATCTCCCTAAGCCGCACGAAGTAAAGGCTTTTCTAGATGAGTACGTCATCGGCCAGGAGCAGACCAAGAAGAAACTCGCGGTCGCCGTCTACAACCACTACAAGCGGGTGCAGATGAATCGCAGCCGCACCAGCGATGTCGAGCTGAACAAATCGAACATCATGCTCATCGGTCCAACCGGCAGCGGCAAAACCCTGCTGGCCCAGACCCTGGCCAAGATGCTCGATGTTCCCTTCGCCATCGTCGATGCCACCACGCTCACCGAAGCCGGCTATGTGGGCGAGGACGTCGAAAACATCATCCTTAAGCTGTTGCAGGCTGCCGAGGGCGACGTTGCCCGCGCGCAGACCGGCATCATCTACATCGACGAAATCGACAAGATCGGTCGCAAGGACGAGAACCCCTCTATCACCCGGGACGTTTCCGGTGAAGGCGTGCAGCAGGCGCTGCTCAAGATTCTCGAAGGTACGGTCGCAAATGTGCCTCCGCAGGGTGGACGCAAGCATCCGCACCAGGAATTCACGCCGGTTGATACCACCAACATCCTCTTCATTTGCGGTGGCGCGTTTGTCGGCCTCGAAAAGATCATCGCTCGCCGCGTCGGCAAGAAAGCTCTCGGCTTCAAAGCCAACACCGATCCCGAGGGCAAAGAGGAGCCAGAGGTTCCGCCATCGCGCCGCGACACCGAAATGCTGCAGCGCGCCGAACCACAGGATCTGCTCAAGTTCGGACTGATTCCCGAGTTCGTCGGCCGCCTGCCCGTCATGGGTGTGCTCGACGAGCTGGACGAGAATGCGCTCGTAGAAATTCTCAACAAGCCGCGCAACGCCATTCTCAAGCAATACCAGCGGCTCTTTGAATTTGAAAATGTACGCCTCAAGTTCACCGACGGAGCCGTACGCGCCATCGCCCTCGAAGCCTTGTCGCGCAAAGTCGGTGCCCGTGGCCTTCGTATGATTTTGGAAGAACTGATGCTCGACCTGATGTACCATCTGCCTAGCCAGAAGCGCATCCGCGAGTTTGAAGTAACGAAGGAAATGGTCGAAAAACGAGACGTATCCATCGCGATGATGGAAAAGGCAGGATAAAGCCAAGTGACCCAAGGCAAGGACAAGTTCGAGGTTCGCAAACTCCCCATGATGCCCATCCGGGACGTTGTGATCTTCCCGCATATGATGACGCCGTTTGTCGTCGGCAGGGAGTCCAGCGTGAAAGCCCTGGACGAGGCGCTTAACTCGGACCGTAAGATTTTTCTGGCCACACAACACGATGCCAGCGTCGATGAACCCAAGCCGAACGAGATCTACCAGGTCGGAACCATCGTCAACATCGTCCAGAGCCTTAAGCTGCCAGACGGAAACATTAAAGTATTAGTTGAAGGCATTGAACGTGCCAAGGTACAGCAGGTCACCGAAGCTGACGGCTATCTCCACGCCACGGTAAAGACCGGCAAAATCACCATCGAGACCACGCCCACGGTCGAACAGGCGATGCAGAAGGTCACTGCCCTGTTCGAGCAGTACGTGAAGCTCTGCCAATCGTTAAACTACGAGACCATGATCGCGGCCGTCCGCATGGAAGATCCTTCCAAGCTCTCGGACACGATCGCCGCCAACCTGCAACTTCCCATCGAAGAGAAGCAGGAACTCCTTGAGATTTTCGATCCCGCCGAGCGCCTCAACCGCATCGCCGATGTGCTCGACATCGAGATCGAAAAACTCAACATGGACCGCACCATCCAGACCCGCGTGAAACGGCAAATGGAGCGCGCCCAGAAAGAGTACTACCTCAACGAGAAGATCAAGGCCATCCAGAAGGAACTCGGACGCGGCGAAAAGAGCGAGTGGGATGAGCTTAAGAAGAAGGTCGACGCTGCCGGCATGCCCAAAGAGGTCCACGAAAAGGCCATGCAGGAGCTAAAGAAGCTCGAAGCCATGCCGCCGATGTCTGCCGAGTCCACGGTCTCGCGCAACTATCTTGACTGGCTTTTGGCGGTGCCCTGGAAGAAGCGCTCCAAGGAAATTCGCAGCATCGAACACGCTGAAAAGATTCTCAACCAGGATCACTACGGCCTGGAGAAAATCAAAGACCGCATCCTCGAATTTCTCGCCGTTCGCCAGTTGGTAAAGAATCCCAAGGGATCGATTCTCTGCTTCGTCGGACCTCCGGGCGTCGGCAAGACCTCGCTCGGCATGTCCATCGCCAAGGCCACCGGACGCAAGTTTGTCCGCATGTCTCTGGGCGGTGTACGTGATGAAGCCGAGATTCGCGGCCATCGCCGCACCTACATCGGTGCCCTGCCTGGCCAGATCATCCAGTCGATGAAGAAAGCCGGCACCAAGAACCCGGTTTTCATGCTCGACGAAATCGACAAGATGGCGGCAGACTTCCGCGGAGATCCGTCTGCGGCCTTGCTCGAAGTGCTTGACCCTGAACAGAACTACATGTTCCAGGACCATTATCTCGACGTCGAATACGACCTCTCGCAGGTGCTCTTCGTAGCCACGTCGAACGTATTGCACACCATCCCGGCCGCTCTGCAGGATCGCATGGAAGTGCTCAGACTGCACGGCTACACCGAACTCGAAAAGCTCGAAATCGCCAAGCAGTATCTGGTGAAGAAGCAGCGCGTCAATGCCGGACTCACCGAGGCCAACCTCAGCTTTACTGATGATGGCATCACCGAGTTGATCCGTTCGTATACGCGGGAAGCTGGCGTGCGCAATCTCGAGCGCGAAATCGGTAACGTATGCCGCAAGGTCGCGCGCCGCGTGGTCAAAGATGGCACAAAGTACAGCGTTGTCGTAACCGCCGAGAACATCACAGAATTTCTGGGCGTGGCGAAGTTCCGCGATTCAGAAGTTCATGACAAGAACGAAGTCGGCTTGGTTACAGGCCTCGCCTGGACCGAAGTCGGCGGCTCCATCCTTACCACCGAAGTCTCCGTGCTCGATGGCAAAGGCAAGCTGACCGCCACCGGCAAACTCGGCGACGTCATGCAGGAGTCTGCGCAGGCAGCCATGTCTTACGTGCGCTCGCGTTCACACCGCCTCGGCCTGCCCCGTGACTTCTACCGCAACATCGATGTTCACCTGCATGTGCCCGAGGGTGCGATTCCTAAAGACGGCCCATCCGCTGGAATCACCATCGCCACGGCGCTGGCAAGCGCATTGGCCAAGATTCCTGTGCGGCGTGACATCGCCATGACCGGCGAAATCACGCTACGCGGCAAGGTACTTCCCATCGGCGGACTGAAAGAAAAGTTGCTGGCAGCTCATCGCGCCGGCATCTTTGAGATCATTCTGCCCAAGGACAATCAGAAAGACATCGCCGAAGTGCCGGAAAACCTGCGCAATGCCATGAAACTCCACTTTGTGGAGTACATGGATGAAGTGCTGACGGTTGCCCTGGAGCGTCCGCTGCCCGAGTTCCCCACGGAACCGGAAGAGCTCGCCACCGTCCCGCCGCCAACCGCCACCGGAGAAAGCTCGGTCGCGCATCAGTAAGCGTTTTTGAGTTGCACGAAAAGGCCCGCACTTTGGCGGGCCTTTCGTGTGTAAGAAGATCAAAAAGCCATGAGCCGTGGATGAACGCGGATCAAAAACTGTTTTACCTAAGCATGGCTTTGGAGCATTCAGATTTGGTAAGCCATGCTGCAAAAAAATAAATCAAAGTTTGTTCTTTGATCAGTGTCATCCGTGTTCATCTGTGGCCAAATCTTCTTTGTTCTTGATCCGCGTTCATCAGCGTGAATCCGCGGCTAAAAATTGTTTTTGCCCCCATGAAAGTAATCGCCAAGTTCCTAAAATCCGCCGCCGCACCCGAACACTTCCCCGCTGAAAGTGTGCCCGAAGTAGCCTTTCTAGGGCGATCAAACGTCGGCAAATCCAGCCTCATCAATGCCCTTCTGGGCAGCAAGCTCGCGCATGTAAGTTCCACCCCGGGCCGCACGCGGACCATCAACTTCTTCGGTATCTTTCGCAATACCGCACATGCGGAACCGGAGTTTGTGCTGGCCGATCTTCCCGGCTATGGATACGCCAAGATCTCAAAGAGTATTTCGTCAGAGTGGCCGAAATTCATCGAGCCCTATCTTGCCGACCGCAAATCGCTGGCGCTTTCCGTCTGCCTGATAGACTCCAACGTACCCGCCCAGGAAAGCGACGCGCAATTGATTTCGTGGCTCGCGCACCATCAGCGCAACTTTCTCGTGGTCGCCACGAAATGCGATCGCCTCTCGGGCAACAAGCTGACAAATTCATTGCGCGCGCTAACGCGCGATTTGAATGTGGATGGAATTCTCCCCTGTTCGGCAAAAACACTGGCAGGACTGCCAGAGCTATGGAAGCGCGTCAACTCTACACTCGATCACGTCCAAACTGAATCTCACCCCTCGCCATCGTCATCACACAACGATTAGCGCCGAACCAGTAAGCGATCTCGCGATAGTCTTCGACATCAAAGAGCGCCAGATCGGCGTCTTTGCCGGCTTCGATCGAACCTTTGCTCTCGGCCAGCCGCAGTGCATGTGCACCGTTAATGGTGGCTGCGGCAATCGCCTCTGCGGGCGACATCTTCATATGCGTACACGCAACCGAAAGCACAAACTGCATATTGCACGTCGGAGAGGTGCCGGGATTGTAATCCGTGGCCAATGCAACCGCCACGCCCGCATCAATCAATTTACGCGCCGGTGGATAGCTGGCATGGCCCAGAAAGTAATTCGCTGCAGGCAACAAGGTGGCGACCGTATCCTGTTGCGCCAGCAACTGCATATCGGCATCGTTCACGCAATCCAGATGATCGAGCGATGCTGGAGCAAATGGCTGCAAGCGGCTCAGCTCACACCGCGAAAACTGGTGGACATGCGCGCGCACGCCGAGCTTATGCGCTTGCGCCACGGCAAAGATGCGCTCTGCCTGCTCCAGGGTGAAAGCATTCTCTTCGATGAATACGTCAACCCACTCCGCCAGCCCTTCCCAGGCGATGATCGGAATCATCTCTTCACAGATGATCTTCACGTAGGCATCCGGATTCTCTTTGTACTCTGCTGGCACCACGTGGGCGCCAAGCAGCGTAACCGAGACCTGCCCTGGCCAGCGGGTAGCCGCGCTCTTTATCGCCCGGACAGAGTTCAACTCCGCATCTACCGACAATCCATAGCCCGATTTCGCTTCGACCGTCGTAGTGCCAAACCGCAGCATCTCTTTCAACCCGGACAATACCTTCTCACTGATTTGTGGAACAGTGGCCGCTCTCACCTGAGCAACGCTCGAACGGATTCCGCCGCCGGCAGCAGAAATCTCCTCGTAGGTCGCGCCAGCTATGCGCTTTTCGAAATCCACCAGTCGTGGAGCCATAAACGCCGGATGGGTATGCGAATCGACAAATCCCGGGAGAACAACTCCGCCATTGCAGTCGATGCGCTGCAGGGTTACGTCAGCGGCAGCGATTGCCTCATCGCGCTTGCCAACCACTACGATCTTGCCGTCTTTCACCAGAACGGCGCCCTCTTCAACGATTCCCAACTCGGAAAGCCCGTAGCCTCGTCGCGGACCGCTCTTGCCAGACCGCAACGTGACCAACTGTCGTATATTTTCGAGCAACAGTGCTTTTGGCAGAATATCCCTCTATCGCTTGTCGCGTGCTGTTGCTGGCAACGGAATCTTTACATCGCTGTCTTCCGCAAACTCAATCGCTTCGGCATATCCAGCATCCACATGCCGTGCAATCCCAATTCCCGGATCGTTGGTCAGCACACGTTCAATGCGCTTTGCCATCGCATCGCTTCCGTCCGCCACCGTGACTTGGCCAGCATGCTGTGAATAGCCAATACCAACGCCGCCTCCGTTGTGGATCGAAACCCAACTAGCTCCGCTTGCAGTATTTAACAAGGCATTCAGCAGCGGCCAGTCGGCGATGGCATCACTGCCGTCCAGCATCGATTCCGTTTCGCGATATGGAGAAGCCACTGATCCGCAGTCGAGATGATCGCGTCCTATCACGATGGGAGCTTTGAGTTTGCCCGACTTTACCAGCCGGTTCATCTCCAGGCCAAACTCAGCCCGCTCGCCATAACCAAGCCAACAGATACGTGCCGGAAGTCCTTGAAAATGAATCTTCTCTTTCGCTAAGTGAATCCATCGGTTTAAGATCTGATTCCCCGGAAACATCTGCAGAATCAGCTCATCGGTCACGGCAATGTCAGACGGCTCTCCTGACAGTGCTACCCAGCGAAACGGTCCACGCCCCTCACAAAACAGCGGACGAATATACGCAGGCACAAAGCCCGGAAAATCATAAGCGTTCTTCACGCCCCGCTGCGCAGCAAACGTGCGAATATTGTTGCCGTAGTCGAAGGTGATCGCACTCATCTTCTGCAATTGCAACATGCCTTCAACATGGCGTGCGATGGAATCAAGCGAGCGTTCAAGATAGCCGTCAGGATCGCGCTGCCGCAATTCCGCAGCCGCAATCACATCCAGGCCTGCGGGGATATATCCGTTCAGCGGATCATGTGCCGAAGTCTGATCGGTGAGAATATCGGGAATAATTCCCCGCTGCGCCAACTCCGGAATCAGTTCGGCACAATTACCAACCAATCCGACCGAAACCGCCTGCTTGCGCGTCTTCGCATCTTCTATGATTCGTAGTGCTTCATCGAGAGACTCGGCCATGAAGTCGCAGTAGCCGGTCTTGAGCCGCTTCTGAATGCGCTCGGGATTGACATCAATGCCGAGAAAGTTCGCACCCGCCATGGTGGCAGCCAAAGGCTGCGCACCACCCATACCGCCCATACCGCCACTGACGATGAGCTTGCCGGCAAGGTCTCCACCGAAATGCTTTTCTCCAGCGGCGGCGAAAGTCTCGAAGGTTCCCTGCACAATGCCCTGTGAGCCGATATAAATCCACGAGCCAGCGGTCATTTGCCCGTACATCGTCAGACCTGCGCGTTCGAGTGCGTTGAACTGCTGCCAGTTCGACCAGTGCCCGACAAGATTCGAATTCGCAATCAGCACGCGCGGCGCGTATTCGTGTGTCCTGAAAATGCCAACCGGCTTGCCCGACTGCACCAGCAGCGTCTCGTCATTCGCAAGTTCCCTGAGACTTTTAACAATGGCGTGGAAGCACTCCCAATTGCGTGCGGCCTTGCCAGTGCCGCCATACACAACGAGATCCTGCGGACGCTCAGCCACCTCAGTATCGAGGTTATTCATGAGCATGCGCAAAGCCGCTTCCTGCTGCCATCCTTTGCATGTGATTGAGTTTCCGCGGGGCGCTTTCTGAGGTGTGTAGGCGGGGATTTCAATGCCTGCGGACATGCATAAATGTTAGTCCCAGGAGCTTGCCGTGCGCAATGCGAGTTTTACCAGGTATTATAAGCAGTACCGTCAGACCCGGTCTGGCCAGCTCCGCTGTGGACGTCAACGATGCCAGGCGGCTCCTGCTGATCGATGCTGCTGTAATCTTCTGAGGTCTCACCCTGCCAGGAATCCGTGGCATTGGTGAAGGGATCTTTAGGAAGTGCCTTGAGATATCCATCAGAAACCAGGTCGTCGAGAGCCTGCGGTGCGCGCTGCTTGTCTTCGGTGTACTGGTCGATGGCGCGGCGCATGGTAAACAAATCCTGCCGCAACACAGCTTCCTTGGCGACCGTGATCGAGCGCTCGTATCTGGGAACGGCGACCGCCATCAGCACGAGCAGAATCGTAATCACGATCATCAACTCGACCAGGGTGAACCCTGCGCTTCCGGATTTTCGTCGCGTCTTGCTCATCTCACCACTCCGAATACGCGGTGCCGTCGCTGGCAGTCATGGTCGAACCGCTATGCACGTTGGAGATGCCATTTAGCTGCGGTGCTTCGCCTTCAGCAGCCGGTGCTACTTCGGTGGCATCAAGAGTTTCCGTCGTCCAGGTATCGTTGGCGTTGGTAAATGGATCTTTCGGCAGACTCTTCAGATAGCCGGCAGCTACAATATCCTGCAGCGACTCCGGCGCTTTCTTTTTGTCTCCGGTGTACTCTTCGATCGCTCTGCGCAACGTATAGAGATCCTGGCGCAACACGGTTTCTTTCGAATTGATAATTGAGCGCTCGTACACGGGAATGGCAATCGACATAAGAATCAACAGAACTGTAATCACGATCATCAATTCAATGAGCGTGAACCCTACAGCGCCGTTTTTTGGCATTCTTCGCATGCTTACCACTGGGAATAACTCTTGCCGTCACTGCCAATCATCTTCGAGCCGCTATGCACATCGCCGATACCTGGCGTTTCGTCTCCGGTAATCGCATCGTCGGTTGCATGTGTGCTCACGCCGGCCCAGGTTGTATTGCTCTGCGTAAACGGATCTTTTGGGAGCACCTTGAGGTAGCCCTTGGAAACCAGATCATTCAGGGATTCTGGGGCTTCCTGATTTTCTTCCGTGTACCGCGCGATCGCCTGGCGGATATTGAACAAATCTTCGCGAAGCACCGTTTCCTTGGTGTGAACGATGGAGCGCTCGTATACCGGAACCGTGATCGAACTCAGCACCACGATAATGGAAATCACAATCAACAGCTCAATGAGCGTGAAGCCGGAGGCCTGTGATTTTCGTCGCCGCATCCTCATGCGCATGTTGCCTACCAATCAGAATACTTCGTTCCGTCAAGCGCCGTTCCCTGGGCTTTGGTGTACACATCAAAGACGTTCTGACCGCCCCAGGAATCTGACTTCGGATCGTCCTGCATCGAACGCATGCCCCACTCGGCGGTGTTGGTCATGGGGTCGGTAGGAATCTTGCGTAGGAAGCGGACCTTCTTGCCCTGAATATCCTCGCCCTTCACCAGCGTGTCGAGGTCTGGTGGATATCCCTGGGAATCGACCTTGGTCTGAAATGCGCCGCGGTCGGCTGCGTCTTTGTACTTATCAATGGCCGCACGCATCATCCAGAGATCCTGCCGCAGTTCGCGCTCTTTGGCGCGCTTCACCTGAAACTTGGCCATGGGAAGCGCGGCACCCACAAGAATCGACAGAATCATCACGGTCACGATCAGTTCGATGAGTGTCAATCCGCTCTCGAAAGAACGCTTCCGCGATACCCGTTGATGCGCAAACCATGCCATAGTCAAAACACCTGCAAACGTCAGACGAAACAAGCCCCTCGTCCGTCCCAGTCAGGGTTGCCGGCCTACTGCACGCTCACCATGGTCATTGCACCCATGATAGCGAGCGGCTGTTGCTGGCTATTCTTTGAGCCTTGCTTGGCAATGGCCAACACCGACTGCCCTTTGGTCTTTGCCTGCAGATTAATCGTCGCCACGGTTCCAGTGCCGGAAATACCAGCTACATTCGGCGGACGGCTGATCGATATATAAAGCGTTCCAGCGCCATCGTCCCGATGCTGTATCGCAACCGGCTGTCCATCCTGCTTCAGCAAGTCGCCGCTGTTTACGTCAGTAACCGAAACCACATTCGGGTTATAGGTAATTTCGAGCGGAACCATCGATACATCCTGTCCGTTCAAAATGTTTACATTCACCGAGAACGTCGACCCCGCGCTGACGGTTGTCACTGGGGGATCAAACTTAAACGTCGATTGCTGTTGCGGTGTCTGCGTTTGATCCTGCTGGACAGCCGCAGGCGTCGGAGTCGCTACCGGCGTCGGCTGCTGCACCGGTTGAACCGGCTGCACAGGCTGAGTATTGTTCTGAACCACCTGCGGTGTGGGCGTAGCTTCCGGCTGTTGCTGCTTCGCAACGCGGCGGAGTTCGACACCATTTTGTGTTCCGATATCGATTGACTCAAGATTGCGATCAGAGAGGTTCAGATCGCGAACCACGCGCGGCGTCAGAACAAAAATAATCTGCGTATCGATCTTGTCGGTATGAGTGCTGCTGAAAAGATACTTCAGCAGCGGAACCTGCGAGAGGAACGGCAAGCCGCCGAGCGACTTGAGATCCTGCTGCTCCATGAATCCACCGAGAATCGTGACTTCGCCTTCTTTCACGCGGACCGTATGTTCGACCTTATTCTGCGCAATGATCGGCTGGGTCACGCCACCGATGGTCGCTTGGCCGCTCTGCGAAGAAATATCGAGAGCGATCTTCATGGAAACTTCGTCCCCATGCACCTTAGGAGTAATATCCACGTTCACGCCGACGTCGATGTACTGAAACTGCGTATTCGCAACCAGTCCCAAACCAGCTGTCGTGCCCGCTGGAGAGCCGAATGAACCGGTAGCGATCGGAATGCGGCTACCGATTTTGAGCGTCGCTTTTTCACCATCCGAAGCGCGCACCTGCGGATTCTGCAGCAGCTTCGTATCGCTGTCGCTAAAGTTCAGGTTCGCGGTGGCCGCAGGAATGGAAATGGCAAAATTCTGGGCATTCAGGTTGCCCAAATCGTTCAATGTAAGTCCATTCGTATTACTCGTGTTAGAGGTGCTGGAGGAGCTTGAACTGCTGCTGGAACTGCTGCTGCTGCTGGAATTATTAGTGCTGGTAAGGCTCTGCAACTGCGCGGTCACACTGGTCGGCGGAGAAATACCTAAATCGCGAACTTTTTCGCGGCTCACCGAGAGAACCTTTACGTCGATCACGACTTCAGGCTTGGCCTTGTCCATGTCTTCGATGATCTTCTGGGCAATCGCTAACTGATCGGGCGAACCTCTTACTACGATCGTCTGTTCGCTGTTGATCGGGAAGACATAGCGCAGCTCCAGAATGTTGCGCAGAGCGTTGACCACGTCCTGAATTTCGGTCGGCTGCGAGAGATTCGAAAGATAAAACGTTTTGACAACGTTATCTTCAAGTTCCTTGCGCTTCTGCTGGCTATTTTGTGCGACGAAGATGGTGTTCGGTGTAACCGGCTTCCAGAAGGTATTTGAAAGAGTGCCTACTATATATAGTGCGTCGTTAAGAGAAACTTTATTAAGATCCACTTGCAGTGGCTTAGACTGAAAATCCGGATCGAAAATTACATTCAGGCCAGCGATTTTGCCGATGCTTGTATAAATTGTCTTGGAGTCGGCCGACATTCTCATATTGATGGAATCGTTATTGATTGGCATCAAATCGACGGGCCCCTGCGCCTCATCGAGCCGCCGTTGAATTGGGCTATCCGCTTTCTGTTGCTTGATCTGATGAGGAGTGCCTGAAAGCTGATCCTGCGTCCTGCGCGCCTCCTGATCGGCCAGAAAGTTGCTGGGGTCGATCTCCTCTGCGCGCTGGAACTCGACAATCGCTTCGGCAAGTTTTCCCTGTTCACGCAGCTTCTGGCCATTCTTGACGTGAACTTCCGAAGCAAGGCCCTTTAATCGGAGATATGCGGCGCGCAACTTAAGGTCCGTCGGCTTGCGGTCAAAGGCTTGCTTGTATGCAAAATAGGCTTTGTCGTAGTCGCCACGGGCTTCGGCTTTCTTGCCCTCGTTGTAGAACCCGCCGGTGGTTTCTGCCTGGAGCAAAACCATTCCTGCACAGCTTGTTAGGATCGCGATTGCGGCAAACCGGAAAAAGACTCTCATCAAGCTCCTTGTGCGAGCAGCTTTCACGAACGAAACCGACCTGGGAAATTCGTCAGACACTCTATAGAACGGGTCCAGCTGTCAGGCTTGCATCCAAAAAGAGACTCTCGCAACCTTATTTTTGGGACTCAACTCCGTGGAAACAGAACTTTCACGAAAGTTCCTGAGCCAGCCCAGCAAATTTGTACGTGGCAAACGGGATTATAACATCGTAACTTGCTGAAAAGAAGCAGGAATACAATGTGTTACAGTGATCATCTATCTACCTCTGGATTTGCAGGTCCATGCCGCGGCAGAACGTACATCAGATCAAGCCCGAGAAGCCGAAAAACGTCAAACGCGACCCCATCGCCTCAGGCGATCGGGATGCCGCCGTCAATCGCGCCGCCAGCCATAACTATTTCCTGCTCGAAAAGTACGAGGCCGGCGTCATGCTGCGCGGCACTGAGGTTAAGTCCATCCGCAGCGGCCTCTGTAACCTCAAAGATGCCTATGGCATCGTGAAGGATGGCGAAGTCTGGCTGCTCAACGCTCACATCGGCCCGTACGCCCACGGCAACATCTTCAATCACGAACCTCTGCGGACGCGTAAGCTTCTGTTAAATAAGGTCGAGATTCGCAAACTCATCGGCAAAACCAAGCAACGCGGCCTCACGCTCATTCCGACCCGCGTCTACTTCAGAAATGGCAAGGCCAAATGCGAACTCGCATTAGCCAAAGGCAAGCAACATTGGGACAAACGCGAAACCGAACGTAAACGAGATGCTGACAAAGAAGCCCGCGAGGCCGTTGCCCGCGGACGTAAAGGTTAAGTAAAGCCAGTCGTTTCACCCGCAACATTCAGAAAATCGAACACAAGGAACTGAAGCAATCATGAAGATTGATCTCTTGAACGTTGAAGCCGCAAAAGCCGAAACCGAATGCCTGGTCGTCGTATCCGTGGAACCAGCGGATTCGTCGTCGAACAAAGCATCCCTGCTTTCAAGTGATTCTGCGATTCAGGCCGCGGCCGCCGCAGTGATCGACTCTGGAGAATGCTCTGGCAAGAACCTTGAAACGGTTCTGATCCACGCACCGCAAGGCATCAAAGCCAAACGTCTGTTGCTCATTGGTGGCGGAAAAGCGGCAAAATTTTCGCCCAACGAATTCCGCAATGTCTGTGGTGCGGCCGTCCGTTACCTGAAACCAAGAAACCTGCGCTCCCTCACCGCCGTGCTCCCCGATGAAGTAAACGGTGCTCACTTCTACCTCGCCGAAAACTGGCTGCGTTCGGCAGCCGTCGGCGCACTGGTCGGCGATTTTGACCCGGACTTCTATAAGAGCGATCGCAAAGATCTGAGCATCAAGGAATTCCGGCTCACCTCGACGAAAGCGGTTTCCGACACCAAGCCGCTCGAAGCCGCGCTGCAGGAAGGCATCATTCTCGGAGAGTCACAAAACTTCACCCGTACTCTCGTCAATGAACCCGGCAACCGCATGACGCCCACCATTCTGGCGCGATACGCACGTGAGATGTCCGAGAAGACCGGACTCAAGTGCGAAATCTACGACGGCGACGAAATCCAGAAGATGAAGATGGGCGCATTCTGGAGCGTCGCTCAGGGCTCCGACGAACCACCAGCGTTGATCGTACTGCGCTACGAATCCCCCGACGCGCCCAAGGGCGTGAAACTCGGACTGGTTGGCAAAGGCGTGACCTTCGACACCGGCGGCATCTCCATCAAACCCGCCGACGGCATGGAAAAAATGAAGTACGACATGGCCGGCGGAGCCGCCATGCTCGGAGCCATGCGCGCCATTGCCCTGCTCAAGCCCAAAGTCAACGTGCTTGGCATCGTCTGTGCCACAGAGAACATGCCCTCCGGCAAAGCGCAAAAGCCTGGCGACGTCCAGATCGCCATGTCAGGCAAATCCATCGAGATCATCAACACCGACGCTGAAGGCCGACTGGTTCTCGCCGACGGATTGGCCTATGCCCGCCAGCAGGGTTGCACGCACCTCATCGACGCCGCCACGCTCACCGGCGCATGCGTCGTCGCCCTGGGCATGATCAACGCTGGCGTCTTCGCCAACGATGAAGATAACTACAAGCGCTTCGAAAAAGCGATCCAGTACAGCGGAGAGAAATTCTGGCGTCTGCCTCTCGACGACGAATACCGCGAGATGATCCGCTCAGGCATCGCCGACATCGTAAACAGCGGCGGACGCTGGGGCGGCGCTGTCACCGCAGCCATGTTCCTGAAAGAATTCGCCGAAGACACCCCCTGGCTGCACCTCGACATCGCCGGCGTCGCCTGGATGGAAGAAAACAAACCCTGGATCGCCAAAGGCCCGTCAGGGATTGCCGTCCGTTCGATTGTGGAGTGGGTAAAGGGATTCCAGGCGTAAAACGCAAATCGGGGGCGGCATAAGCCAAGCCGCCCCCAATCGCAATCAGACCATCTAGCTTCTGCTAAAACATCACTCGCAACGCCAGTTGCAATTCGCGGCTTGACGACGCACGGGTCGCATTGATGACACCGAAGTTTGTTCCATCGTTCACGTTCGTGTCCGGATTTGCAAATTGCGGATGGTTCAACAGATTGAAGTCCTCGGCACGGAATTGCAGCGCAGCGCGTTCGGTGACAGAGAAGTTCTTGAAAATTGAGGCGTCCCAGGTCGCATATCCAGGACCATAGAAGTGGTTTCTTCCTAACGTTCCCGGCTGCGTGAACTTGAAGAAGCCGCTCATTGGAGGCGCTACGAGTGTACTTGGTGCTGCTGTAATCCATTGCTTGCCAAAGGCAACAGTCCGCAGCGAACTCGTGGTAACTTGCCCCACAATATCTGGCCGAACCCATCGATGGTGATATCGAGTGGCGTGCCCGTACCCGCCAGGATCAGCGAATTCACCCGCCATCCTCCAAGCACGGCGTTGACGCTGCGCGACCAGTTCTCTCCGATGGATCGTCCGCGGCCAATGGGCAGCTCATAAAGTACATCGAACGCAAAGGCGTGGCGTTGGTCAATGTCGGAGTTCCCTTCGTTTTGGTCCAGCAAAGGATTGCCGGCGGCATCGACAAAGATTGGCGGGTTACCGTTGATGCTGAATGCGCCGTTCGAATTGTCCGTGCCATGCGCCCAGGTATAGGCCCCGGAGAAAAGCAGCCCGTGGCTCATGCGACGATCAATCTTCAGTTGCAAAGCATGATACTGTCCACTGCCGATCTGACCGCCAAAAGTCACATTGAGGTTACGGCCCGGGTACAGGGCCGCATTCGGCGCTAGCTGCTGGTTCGTGTAGTTAAACCAGTCTTTTGGGATTTTCGCCGTGCTGCTAAGACAACTTATCTGGGACTTTTAGTCCAGAATTCTTTCGTTGAACCCAATTTATTACGTTCCGAAACAAGCTCTATAAGTCCAGATCGAAAGACGCGACCCCGATCTTGCAATCAGGGCCGCTCTCGTTAGTTTTGCACCGGAGTTTCCGCCGCACCTTTTTCAGACTTTTTTGTCAATTCAGCGATCTGCTGTTGGATATGTTCCTGCGTGGCCGCGATGTGCTTCTGCATGATTGGCATCATCGTGCCGATAGAGTCAGCCGCTACAGCGGGCATCTCGCTCAGAATCTTCTGCCCCGTCGGCGATGAATAAAATTCGATCAGGGCATTCATTTCTCCCTGGGTAAAGTGCTTTTGATAGGCCGGAATCATGGCATCCACCATTTCATCCCAGGGCATATTCTTCATCATGTCATCGACGGTTTTGTTCGTCGTCTCTTCGAAATCAGACGGCAGTTTATCTTTGTCTTTCAAATACTGTTCATGCACCATCTTGTGCAGCGGCTCCGACATCGCGTCCGCCATCTTTCTCATCATTTCGCGCGAGTGCGTGGTGTCGAGATATCTTTCGATATCGGCTTTGGAAGCCGGAGCATCCGCATCGCTTGGTTGTGATTGCTGCGCCATACCCATTGCGTACAGGCCGAAGCATAGGCAAACGGCAAGAAATAATCGTTTCATTCTTAATTTCCTCCTGAGACTGTCCAAATCTCCCTACATACAGCGTGTTGCGAAAGCCAAAACGTTACATGGCCGTCACTGCGGACGACATCTCGATCTATATTTTCTGGGCCCAAGCCGATAACACGTCCCGTTCATCCGGGTCGTACGCAGTTTGGCAAGCGCGTCCCTCTCAGAACCCTTAATTCATTGAAAACAAGCAATATTCTCCGATTATGAATGCGTTCAAAATTATTCTTGACTGCGACCCAACACTCGCATATCCTACACTTGAACACGTTCAATAATGATTGGACCCGCAGGAGGAAGCATGTACAACAACATCGATAACACCTTCATCGTCGTCAGCTATATCGTCTATCTCTTTATCAGCGTCACCCTCACCATCTGGGTAGCAAGGACGCTGCACAAACGCGGCGCCATCTTTCTCATCGACGCCTTTCAGGGCAACGAAGAGCTAGCCGCTTCGGTCAATCACCTTCTGGTTGTCGGCTTCTATCTGATCAATATCGGCTTTGTCTGTCTGGCGTTGCGCAGCTCGGATGCGATCCTGACCACGCGCGCTTCCATAGAAATGGTCAGCCAGAAGCTCGGATGGGTGATGATGATCCTCGGCGGAATGCATTTCTTCAACCTGTATATCTTTTCGCGCATACGCCGCCGCAGCGTTCCGCCACCACCGCCCTATCGTCCCTATGACGGTCCATCGCGTCCGCCGGTTACGCCGAATGCGAGCATTCAACCTCCGCTCAAGGTGAGCGTTGCTCCGTAAAACATATTTCAAGATGCTCCTGTAAGCAGTATCGAGAAAGCTGATTTCCTGTTCCACCAAAATGCAAGCCCCGGAACGGGGCGGCAGAGGGTAGCCCAGACCGTGAGGCCTGGGTGAGCAGGAAAGGATTCGAGCCCCGGAGGGGCGACACAATACGCTTTAACAATTCAAAACGAAAAGATGTTCGAAAAGCGCCGTTGTGATGGGAGGAATGATGCAAAAACTATACGTACTCTACGACTCACGCTGCGAACTCTGCCAGCGGCTAAAAAACTGGTTGCTCGGCCAACGCCAATGGATACCGCTGTCACTCATCGTCGCCGGTTCGCCAAAGGCGCAACAGCTCTTTCCTGATCTGCCGACCATCGCAACCACGGACGACCTGGTAGTCATCAGCGACGACGGGGACGTCTATCTCAATAATCAGGCATGGATCATGGCTCTGTATGCCCTCACCGACTATCGCGCCTGGGCATACCGGCTGTCGCATCCGTTATTATTACCGCTGGCGCGGCAGGCTTTTGACACACTCTCGAAGAATCGGCATGCGGTCTCCCGGATGTTGTCTGCAGCCAGCCCGGAGAATATCGCCGCCGAGCTCCGCACCGTGTCGCTGCAACCCTGTGCCGTACCACAAACCACGATTCACGATTACCTAAAATGAATACAACAACTCTCAAAGTCCGCCCAACCGCACGCGCCGAGGACACTCGCCGCAAAATCTACGACGCCGCGCTCGAACTCTTCCGCGAAAAAGGCTTCGAGCAGACCACGATGCGCGACATCGCCCGCAAAGCCGGCGTTGCCCTCGGCGGTGCGTATTACTACTACGCATCGAAAGATGCCATCGTGCTCGCCTTCTACCAGGAGATGCAGGAGAACAGCCACGACTCCATCGTCAAAGAAATGGCCGCGCACAAGCACCTTAAGGAGCGCGTACATTGCGTGCTCACCCGCCGCCTCGAAATCCTCGAACCCAATCGCAAGTTCTGCGCCGCCCTCTTTCGCCATGCTCCGGACAAGGAAGATCCCTTATCGCCCTTCAGCAAAGAAACCGCGCCGATACGCCAGCGTGCCATCGAGCATCTTCGCATCGCCGTCGAAGGCAGCGACGCCAGGGTTCCAGCCGACCTGCAGCCACATCTTCCCTACCTGCTCTGGCTCTACCAGATGGGACTGATCCTATTCTGGATTTACGATCGCTCGCCTAATCAGAAGCGCACAACGCTGCTCATGGAAAAGAGCCTCGGATTTATCGTCAACCTGCTGCGCCTCTCGTCATTGCCGCTACTGCGGCCCGTACGCAAATCGGTATTGGAACTTCTTGGAGAGCTCTCGGCTGACTTATCGGTATGAAATGCCGAAATACGATTGCACTCATCGCCCTGCAATCTTCAACAGGGCGGCTTCCCTCTTCAACGTTTTTCGCAGGAGTGGAACTAGCTCTGCGGCAAACGCATCGCGATGGCTATGCCAGCGTCCGGGATATGGAAGTACAAGATGTTTGCCAGTCCAGCCGGCACGTTGCTGCGCGCGAATGACGTTTGCGGCTATCGAGCGAACGATAGTGATCATGATCTCTGGCCGAAGCTGTGTCACTAGCTTCCCAAGGCGGGCCTCACCTTCGATGCAAGCTTGACGGCGTTCTTTGCGATCAAGTTGATCGACTGGCCTTCCGCAGAGGTCAACCAGATAGCAGCCGAGATCGCGAAACGATGTAAGAAAGTCGGCATCCTGCAAGCTAGGCAACGCCTCTATAAATGTGTGCCGCACCACACGGTAAAGCCCTGAGTCAGCCTGATAGAAGAATCTTCCCGACGCTGGAGGAGCCTCTCCCACAAAAAGCAGCCGGACATGCCCAGGACGATAGCTACGGCGCAGGCCCTCTTTTGCCAACATTTCCTTACTGGAGCGGACCAGCGTATGCATGCTTCATTCCTGCAATTCGACGGTTTCACCGACCGCAATTTCTCCGCCTTCAATGACATAGCAGTTCAATGCAAGCTTGCCACCGAACTTTCGCACAATCCCTTTCAACACGTCTGTGTCCTGCTCCAGCGTATCAGGGTCAAAAGTCGTCATCACGCAACGCATACGCAGATCTTCGATGCCGATCATGACATCGCCAATGCGCAGGCACTGCCTCTCCCACGAGCGCTCGGCGAGACCTTCAACACCGCTGATCACGATGTTCGGCCGAAGCCGCCGCCCATCGTAGCCAAAAGCTTGGATGGCGCCGTCCGTTGCTACCAGCAACGGCAGAATGTCGAAACGGTACGCAGCTTCATCGTGTACCAGGCGTGTACCTTCACCAACGATATCCATCACCTGCTCTAGTACCTAAGGAGCACTCCACGGCAAACCATCGACCACCGGCTGGCCCGCAGTATCAAGCGTAGCGTGGTGACCAAGCAGACGAGGATGTGTTCTCGAAGTGATAAGGCGGCCGCGCACGTCTTCAACGTGGACGATGCGATCTCCGGCGATGCCCAGCGGAGTCACAGATGCGCGCGTCAACCGCTCGCCTGCCATCGATTTCACCGGGTATCGCCAGATTTCAGATATTTTCATGGCTCTCAAAATACGTGGTCACACTTTTGCCAATATGAATCCTGCGTTTTACAGCAAATCGGCATACTCCAACCCGCTGATTACAGACCTGTTCCACAGCAACTTTATGACTCCCTTATAAATTTCTCGTAATTCTTTTATGGTTTCTGCACTATGTTGTAGAGGAACTTCAGCTCTAAAAGATTCAGCTTTTTATCGCATGTGAGCTAAAGCTTCAGCGGGGTGCACGTATGGCAACGCGGTCCTAAAATTCGTTCTTTTCCCCACACATTTTCATAAAGTTTTCGGCTCTGGCCATCTCTGCCAGCGCGGAAGGGGTAGTTCTATGTTCGATATCATCGCCAATCCAATAGTCGCGGTCGTCTTTTTTGCCGCAGTGATCGCATTGATCTTTACAGCGTTCAACTCTTTCTACAGCATCGGCCCCACGGAGGTCGGGTTGGTGCGCAAACGTTTTGGAACAAAGTTGCCGGGCGACAACCCGGTGGCATTTCGCGGAGAGGCCGGTTATCAGGCGCAATTGCTGATGCCAGGACTTCGCTTTAAATTCCTGCCGGTCTATGCCGTCACCAAGCATCCCTGGGTACAGGTGCCTGCCGGACAAATCGGTGTCGTCATCGCGCAGGTTGGCAATGCCTTTCCCATCGGTGCGAAGTCGGCAGTTTACAAGAATGAGTTCGGAAATTTTTCTGATCTCGCTGGCTTTGTGCGCGGTGGCGGGCAGAAAGGCGTACAGCGTCCGGTGCTGGCTCCAGGAACATTGGCGCCAATTCATCCGGTAGCGTTTCTGGTCATCACCAAGATGCATGTCTTCGGTGTGCCGGTCTCGGACGATTTGAAGCAACGCGCCGTTGCCAACAAACTGACCTTCGCCATCTACGGACTCGAAGAAAAACAGCTCGAAGTTACGCGCATCGAACCGCGCGCAACCGAAGGCGGCAAAGTCGTGGACATGATCGGCGTCATCACCACGCTCGAAGGCGATGCCCTGCCGGCTGGCGACATTGCCAGCCGCCTTGGCGCTTTCGATGACATTCGCGCCCTTGAGGAGGAACAGACTACCACCGGCGAAGTGGTTTCGAACTCGAAGCTCATCGAAACCATTCTCGGCAGCAAAAATAGTGAGCACAACAGCTATCAGGACTTTCAGGCGTTCCTGACCAAAGGAGGAAAGATCGGCCTGCAGCATGATCCGCTGCTCTATGGCGCATACAACCTGAATCCGTTTCTGGTCCGCGTCGAGCAGGTTCCAATGCTCGTAGTCGAGCAAGGACAGGTCGCGGTCATCAAGTCGTATGTCGGCTTGCCGACCGAAGATACTTCAGGAGCATCGTTCAAATTCGGCAGCCTCGTGCGTCCAGGACATCGCGGCATCTGGGAGGAACCGCTGCGTACCGGCAAGTACACCATCAATCCGCGCATCTATCAGGCGGAGGTCGTGCCCACGGCGATCCTGAACTTGAACTGGTCGACGGCCGTGTCCGAGGCGCATAACCTCGACAAGGGGCTCGACCCCATCAAGGCCAAGAGCCGTGAAGGCTTCGAGTTCAGCATCGACTTGCAGGTGTTGATCCATGTATCGGATACGCGTGCGCCGCGCGTGATCTCCATGGTCGGCAGCATGAAGAACCTGATCAACGAAGTGTTGCAGGCCGCGGTCGGCAACCTCTTCCGCGACAAACTTGGAGGCATGCCGGCAATCAGCTTTATCGAAACCCGGCAGGCCGTGCAGGAGGAAGCGATGACACACATCGCCGAACAACTCGCCAGCTACGAGGTAGAAACTAAGGGTGTGTACATCCAGGATGTCATCTATCCGCCGGATATGGTGAAGGTACTGACGCAGCGCGAAATTGCCAATCAGGAGGTCGAGACCTTCAAGATGCAGCAGGCCGCGCAGGAGCAGCGCATCAGCACCGAAGCCGCTACCGGACGTGCGGATATGCAGAAGCAACTGGCACAGTCTGAGATCGGCATCACCATCCAGAAGAACAACGCCGACGCCAAAGTACAGGACGCACGCGGCCAGGCCGAGTTCATCAAGCAGACTGGCATGGCCAGTGCAGACGTCATGCGCACGCAAGGCTTTGCCCAGGCAGATGCCATCCGCGCACAGGGCATGGCAAAAGCCGACGGCTTCAAGGCGCAGAACGAAGCGATCGGCGAAACCGGTACGCTGCTCGTAAACGTGGCTACTGTGTTGGCAGACAACGGCGTCAACATCATGCCCCAGATCCTTGTTGCGGGTGGCGGTGGCGCACTGGATGGGTTAGCAGCAACGCTGACGAAGCTGTTCGCACAACAGGCTGGTGTCACTACGGTGCCAGCCAACAAGAACCTGCCGGCGGCAAAGTAGTCATTCTGCGGTCAGACAGCCCGGCTGCGAAAGCAGCCGGGCTTTTTATTTTCCACCGTTTGTTGAGCTTACCCTCTATTGCAAAATTTACCCTTGACATATATCAGTAGTAGTAATACAAACACATGTAGTAGATGGTGACCAATGAGCGAACCAAAATTATCCAAACTCGAATTGCAGATCATGGACACGCTGTGGACGCTCGGCAAAGCATCGATCCGTGAGATCCAGGAAAGCTTTCCCGAAAAAGACCGTCCTGCCTACACGACGATTCAAACCACCGTGTACCGGCTGGAGACCAAAGACGCCGTCCGTCGTCGCGAAAAGAAGGTCGGTAATTTTCATATCTTCGAACCCGCCGTTTCACGCAATGCCGCGCAGAGGCGATTGATCGACGAGTTGCTGGCTCTCTTCGGCGGCAGCACGCAACCCGTGATGGCCCACCTGATTGAGTCGGGGAAACTCACGCTCGACGATGTAAAAGAAGCCGAAAAACTTCTGCGGAAGCTGGAGAGAAAGGACGCCTCCAAATGACGCTGCAATCTCTATCTGAAGCCTGGAAAGCTATCTCGCCGGTGCTGGGCAATCACTTATGGCAATCGACGCTCTTCGCAACGGTAGCCGGAGTATTAACACTGGCGCTGCGCAAAAATCACGCCCGCGCTCGCTATTGGCTCTGGCTAGCAGCTTCGGTGAAATTCCTGATTCCCTTTTCCCTGCTGGTCAGCCTCGGTGGATATTTGCACTGGTCTCATCCCGCCGCAAAAACAAACACCGGCGTGTATATTGCCATGGAGCAGATCAGCGAGCCCTTCGCGCCGCCTGCGGCACCGGCCATTTCCGCAGCAGCTCCGGCAATCAGATCGTTTCACTTTGCCGATGTTCTTCCGGCTCTTGTGCTGGTGATCTGGTTCTTCGGCTTCGCATTGATTCTCTTTCTATGGTGCATTCGCTGGCTGCGGCTTTCGCTGGCCGTACGCAAAGCCAACCTTCTCCGCGCAGGACGCGAAGTAGAGGCACTGCGCAACCTCGAGCGCCGCAACGGAATACGCAAACCGATCGATGTTTTCCAGTCCAGCTCTTCTCTCGAACCGGGCATCTTCGGCATCGCTCGTCCTGTGCTGCTGTGGCCCAATGGAATTTCGCAGCGCCTGGACGACAACCATCTCCAAGCCATTCTGGCTCACGAGCTATGGCACGTGCGCTATCGCGACAATCTGGCCGCCGCGATTCACATGCTGATCGAAGCTGCCTTCTGGTTCCATCCGCTGGTCTGGTGGCTGGGGACTCGGTTGGTGCACGAGCGCGAACTCGCCTGCGATGAAGCGGTTGTGCAGATGGGAAACGAACGGCAGATCTATGCCGAAAGCATTTTAAAAATCTGTGAGTTCTGCACCGAAGCTCCGCTGGCCTGCGTCTCCGGGGTAACCGGCGCCGATCTCAAAAAAAGGATTGCACGAATTATGACAAACACTCTTGCACGTAAACTCAATTTCACAAAAAAACTATTGCTCAGCACTGCGGCAACGTTGGCCATAGCCCTGCCCATCGTGCTTGGCTCCATGCTGGCAACCTCCAACATAGCAGCCCACGCTGAAGGAACGCAAAGTACTCCGTTCGAAAACGTGTCAATTCGTGGGAGCCAGCTATACGCAGATGGACTCATGATCCTGGTGAACGCCGACGAATTTCACGTACAGAATTATTCTTTGCGAAAGCTGATCGCTTTCGCTTACGACACGCAGGATGGCCTGATCACCGGGCCTGACTTACTCGATACCAAATACAACATTGTAGCGACCCCAGGTACCTCACAGGGCGGCTATGAGGGTATCGATGCCGTGCGTGAACAAGTTCGCATTATGCTTGCCGACCGCTTTCAATTGAAGACCCATAGCAGCACACAGCCCGTCAATGCCTACGTGCTCACAATGGGCGGCACTGGCAATATGCATGTGGCTGGTGCATTAGACCATGGCCCCAATATGCGCGTGAGCCACACTTCCATTTCGGTAACCGCCTTCCGCATGAATGACTTCATCGAGCTTCTTGCGGCACAATTAGGACATCCGGTAATTGACAAGACCGGTCTGACACAAACCTACAATCTCACACTGGACTGGAAAGGAAGCGACACTGGCTCCTCGCAGCAGGATAGAACTCAGGCCATCATGAGCGCCTTACAAACACAGCTTGGATTAACGCTGCAACCGTTGCAGCAAAATTCCGCGAACGTTGTGATTGTTGACGGCGTACAGTCGCCGAAAGACGTCATTACAGCACGCAAAGCAATCTCAATGGATCCTGTGCTCTTTGATCCATATACCGGCTACTATGGAACCCAATACCACCAGTCTATCCACATCTATCGTGACAAAGATCGCTTCTGGGCACAACTTGCGGGGCAAGGGCCTATCGAGGTATTCCCGGAAAGCACGCACAACTTCTTTTCCAACGTATCCCATTTACAAGTCTCCTTCCCGGAGGATACTCAGGGACACGCCGGCGGGCTCACACTGAATCAAGGCGACTATCGCCGTTCTGCCACCCGCATCGATGAAGCAACAGCGAAGCAATGGGAAGATGTGGTCAAAAACAAAGTACAACAACAGGTCCCCGACCCGGGAAGCGAACCGGCACTGCGAAAATTGATTCTGCAATTGATCGACGGCAAGCCCGATTACGATCAAATGAGCCCTGAGATGGCACAGCTCTCAAAACAGCAATTGGCTGCTGTGCAGGCCCAATTCCAATCCACAGGCTCACTGGTCTCACTGAAATTTACTGAAGTAGGCCCTGGCGGTGGTGACCACTACATTGCAAAATTCGATCAAGGTTCCCAGGAATGGACGATCGGGTTGTTCAATGGCAAGATCGTGTGGATAAATGCGTGGCCACTTTAATAGACCTTGCGTGTTAACTCTGAAACTTGAAGCCCGGCTGCGAAAGCAGCCGGGCTTTTTGGCAGCAACGAAATCGCGGCCACTACTTTCTGCGGAAGCGCACTTCGTATTCCTTCCCGTCCACCGAACTGGTGCGCATCAGGTAGAGGAATGGCTGCCAGGTTCTGCCCTCGTCCTTACTTTCCTCTTCCAGTCGGATAAATCCAGCTTCCAGCTGCCTGCCGTCGGGCCGAAGTGTGATGCTATTGCCTTTGAGTGTGTAGCTCCCGTTGCCAAAAGCGCCGGTGGTGGTTGCCACAACTTCGGAATTGGAGATCGAGTTGTAGTCCTGATGCGCGGAGCCATTGCTGTAGCGTCCGTTGGCCGCAAACGTGATTTCCGTGGCAGCAGTGGCGCTTGCATTGATCCAATCACCCGCAATCCGCTTGCGCATCGCCGCAGACTGATCGTCCGTGGACGTCCAGTTCTTAAAACTCAAATCGTAGAAAAATCTCGGCCAGATATTTTTGGCAACGTCTCCCATGCAGGTACTCACCAATGAATCCTTCGAAATGCCGGAGATCACCGCAAGACGATTATCGAGTTTCGCGACGAAAATGAATCCCTGCACCGTGCCAGCAGCAGGCCCCGAAGGACCTGCAGGATGACCGATGCCACGTCGCAAAATCACATAATCCCAGCCTTGCCCCGAAGTACCGCGGATCACCATCGGTGTAAGCGGCGTACGACGCGAAGTCTGCGTTCGCAATTCGTAGGTCTTGAAGATGTCTTGAAAGGCGCTGTTGGCATCGGTCTGAAGGTTGTCCCCAGCAGTGCGCATCGGCCACATGCTGAGGTTGCATCGTTCGCCCGTAACCGGATCCTGCGATGTCAGCACCGTGCCATCTGGATATTGGTTACTGGCCCATCCCTGGGGTGCGGTATAGATGTAATCTGCAAGCGTCGCCGGACTGCCGCTATTTTGCTGCGTGCTGGATGAATTGTCGATGCCAGCCGGTGTTGGCATCGTCGCCGGCACACTATCCGCCAGAACCGCTTGGTTCAGCATGGCCTCAAAGGCAGGCATGCTTCTGCTAATCAGGTTTGCGCTGTTTGTATCCACGGCGATAGGAATGTAGGTCGACCCAACCTTCGCGCTATACAAAATCATCATCTCCCGACCGGCCTTGCCCTGAAACTCAACCCTAGTCCAGACAAATTGGCCGAGCACGCCGCTTTGCGCCTGCGCTACCGGATGGACCAAAGCGACCATGCGCCCCCAGACTGTAGCGTGGTGTGCACGAAGATCCTCTTGTGTCTGCTCAAAGGGAAAGATGTCTGCCTCGAAGAACTGCTGCGGAGTCGAGCCCGGAGCAAAGAGTTTCACCGGCGCAGCGTTGGTCTGCGCGGCCCAGCCTTGCGGAACCATCACGGTCAGTGGCCCAAGCGCCAATGGCGTTCCCTGGGCAAAGGCAAAAATAGGAAGAAGAAAAACAAAAATGCAGTAAAGCCCGCGACGCAGGTGTTGCGCGTTCATTATCACCCTCCGAGCCAACGCCTGCTTGCAGGCGAAGAGAATTTTCCTGGGAGAAAACCCTACCGGCTGCGGATTCTAATCATTGCTTGTCACGAATGCAAATTTTCCGCGCGAGCCTCGCAAGTTTCACCACAATCGGTTTTCTGCAACCACAGGGAAATTCCATACGTCTGTGCCGCCGTAAAGCTGCGCATGATTTGCAACGATTGCAGAAACAATCCAAAGCACGCCACCACAAAGCCAAATCCGATGAGCGCAAGCCCCGTGCGAATCCATGCGAGAAAGGTTCGTTCGGCTGCCAGATAATCGCGCAAGTCCGCTCATGGCTTTGTTTCAGCTAATGCATTCATGATTGCAATCTTTCTGGTGAAAGTCCTAGTACGAATGCCACATTCTTTCTAGACGCATTACCCAATGGTCTTCGCGAGAAACTGCCGCATGGCAACGGTAATTTCTTCAAGGTGCGTCTCAAGCGCGAAATGTCCCGTATCGACAAATTGGACAATCGCATTCGGAATATCTCGTTGAAAGGCTTGCGCTCCCGGAGGAATGAAATACAAATCCCGCTTACCCCAGATGGCGAGCAGCGGCGGCTTTGATTTGCGGAAATATTCCTGAAAGGCTGGATAGAGTTTCACATTGTTGGCGTAGTCGAGAAACAGATCCAATTGGATGTCGACGTTGCCAGGGCGTGCCATCAGAGCCGCATCCAGCGTATAGCCTTCCGGAGCGATCATCGCAGGGTTAGGGATGCCCACGGAATACTCATGGCGAATGCCCTCGGGGTTCAGCGCCTTGCGAATCGCTTCGCGGTTTTCAGACGATGGATCGCTCCAGTAGCGCCGGATAGGCGCCCATGCATCTCCGAGGCCTTCTTCATAAGCGTTGCCATTCTGAGAAACAATTGCCGTAACCCGCTCTGGACGCGCCATTGCCAGACGAAATCCCGCAGGCGCGCCATAATCGAAGACATAGAGGGCATAGCGTTTGAGTTGCAATGCATCGGTAAAAGCCTCTATCGTTTTCGCTAGCCCGTCAAAGGTGTACTTGTAATGGCGCTGTTCGGGAACTTCTGTGAATCCGAAACCAGGAAGGTCGGGAGCAATAACGCGATAGCGATCAGCCAACCGCGGAATCAGTTCGCGATACTGAAAAGAAGATGTTGGAAAGCCATGTAGCAGAAGCACGACCGGAGCATCTGCCGGGCCGGCTTCGCGATAGAAAACGGTTACACCATCCGCTTCGATGCGGTGAATGGAAGTGTGGGGCACCAATACGCTTCCCGCTGGCGGCTGCGCTGCCGAAATTACAGGACCTGCACCCGCCGCTGCCAACAACGTTCCCGTTTGAGTCACGAAGGTTCTCCGATTCATTTGCATCCTCCTATGCACAAAGATGCATGTATGTTCAAGATTGATTCATGTTCTATCGGGACAGCAGCGCGCAAGACAATGCTTCCCTGTGTTCGGTCGCCAGCTACACATTCGACACGAACCAAGTATCCCATATGCTGTTTCCCGCCAATCTGTTTGAACAGCATGCTTTCAAAATTTACGATGAATGATTCTTAGCTGGCTAAGAGTAGAGTACCTGCGGAAGCAGCTTTAAAACAACAGCACTCGCCCATCCTGCCCAAACCGCAAAAGGATTACACTATCTGCGATGACTACTTTCTTCCTTGCCTCCGCCGTTGTCATTGCCTTAGCCCTTGCTCCTGAACAAACCTCTGCCGCAGATTTTGGCCCGCAGAATCCCTTTTACGCACCCAGCCAACTGCCGTTCCAGGCGCCTCCCTTCGACAAGATTAAAGATGAGGATTACCAGCCCGCGATGGAAGCCGGCATGGCCGAGCACCTCAAAGAAATGCGGACCATCGCCGACAATCCGGCGCCACCGACATTTGAGAATACCTTTGTCGCCATGGAAAAGAGCGGCAGACTTCTGAGTCGTGTCCAGAGCGCTTTCTATGCCGTTACCGCCGCAAACACCAATCCGCTATTGCAGCAGGTAAAGGCCGCAATGGCACCGAAGCTGGCCGCGCACAGTGATGCGATTTATCTCGATGCCAAACTCTTCCAGCGCGTGGCCACGCTCTATAAACAGCGCGCTTCTCTGAAACTCGATGCGGAATCGCTACGACTAGTCGAGTTTTACTATGACGACTTCGTACACGCGGGCGCAAATCTCAGCGAAGCTGAAAAGACCGAACTCAAGAAGCTGAATGAGGAGATCGCAACCCTCTCCAACGACTACAGCACCAGGGTGCTGGCAGCCACCAAAGAGGCTGCGTATGTAACTATCGACAAGTCCACGCTCGCCGGACTAAGCGATACACAGATCAGCGCAGCCGCAGAGGCCGCGAAGAATCGCAAGGCAGAAGGCTACGTCATCCCTCTACAGAATACGACGCAGCAACCCGACCTGGTTGTGCTCAGCAATCGTGCAACACGTCAGGCGCTCTTCTCCAATTCCTGGAATCGCACCGAACACGGCGACGCCAACGACACGCGCGACACCATCGCACGCCTCGCGCTGTTGCGCGCCCAGAAAGCAAAGCTGCTTGGCTATAAGAACTTTGCCGCCTGGAAGCTCGCCGACCAGATGGCGAAAACACCCGAAGCGGCGCTCAAGTTTCTTGACGCGCTGGTGCCTGCGGCGACAGCTCGCGCAGCCAGCGAAGCCAAGGACATCCAGGCACTGATCGATGAACAAAAAGGCGGCTTCAAACTCGAGCCATGGGATTGGGACTTCTACGCCGAGCAGGTCCGCAAAGCCAAATACGATCTCGACGAAGAACAGGTCAAACCCTATTTCGAACTGAACAACGTGCTGCAGAACGGCGTCTTCTACGCCGCCACCCAGCTTTACGGCATCACCTTCAAAGAACGCAAAGATATTCCGGTATATGCGCCCGACGTGCGCATATTTGAAGTCTTCGACGCCAACGGCAGTTCGCTGGCGCTCTTCTATTGCGACTTCTTCAAGCGCGACAACAAACAAGGTGGCGCATGGATGAACGGCTTCGTCGACCAGTCAAAGCTGCTGGGCACGCTGCCGGTTGTCAGCAACGTGTCCAACTTTCCTGCACCCGCACCAGGCGAGCCGGCACTACTTACCAGCGACGAAGTCACAACCATGTTCCATGAGTTTGGCCATGCACTGCACGGCATGCTGGCCAACAGCCAATATGCCAGCCTTTCCGGAACGTCAGTAGCACGCGACTTCGTGGAGTTCCCGTCGCAGTTCAACGAGCATTGGGCGACCAATCCCGCGGTCTTTCAGCACTACGCCAAGCACTACAAGACCGGAGAACCCATGCCCGCCGAACTCGCCGCAAAGATCAAGAAGTCCGGCACCTTCAACAAAGGCTACGAGGTCACCGAACTGCTCGCTGCCGCCGAGCTGGACATGAAGTGGCACACGCTTCCCGCCGACACTCCATTGCAAAAGCCGGACGCCTTCGAAACTCAGGCGCTGCAGCAGACACATCTGTCGTTGAGCTATACGCCTCCGCGCTACCGCTCAAGCTACTTCAGCCACATCTGGGGTGGCGGATACTCCGCCGCATACTACGCCTACCTCTGGACGCAGATGCTCGACAACGACGCCTACCAATGGTTCGAAGAGCATGGAGGCCTGACTCGTGCCAACGGCGACCGCTTCCGCCAGATGATCCTCTCGCGCGGCAACACCGAAGACCTCGAAAAGATGTACGAAGCCTGGCGCGGCGGTCCCCCAAGCATCGAACCGATGCTGAAGTATCGTGGATTGGACACCGGCGGGACTGCCAAATAGTGACACGCTGAATTAATTCCAGCCCCGGAGGGGCGACACAAAATTGAGAGCGCAGATTCTCAGACGCCTCTACTCCGCCGCCTTCGCTGCCAACGTCTCCACCACTGCAATCGTAGGCAACAACTCCTGCGGAATACCATGCCGCTCTTTCAGATACTCCAGACTGTTATAAGAAATCCAAACCTTACTCTGTCCATCCTCCCAAACCAGAATCTTCAACGGCAGATCGATAGCGCTGCTTGGAGCCGCCAGCATCACCGGAGTGCCGGCCTTCGGGCTGCCAAAGATCAGTAGTTTGGTGGGATGCATCTTCATTCCAACTTTTTCTGCATCTCCACTGTGATCGACCAGCGCGAACAGGGTGACGCCCTTAGCTTGCAAAATCTCTTTTAGCTTCTCGACGGTGTCGTCCACGGAGTGCTTGCTGAGCTTGTTGATGATTCCGTTGTCCAGAGTCGTAGTCATGGGTGCCTCCTTGTTGTTCTCGGAATGGGATGTTGTAGAGCTTCGTATGGAAATCAGGTAGATGGCCATTGCCAGCCCGACCAATGCCAGAAACAAAGCCAGTAAAACCGCATGCGTGGAAGGATGCGTGTGTGGCCTGCCCTCATCCAGTTCCCTCACCAGCCGGGCATGCCGCCATCCCGCAAAAATATTTACGACCACACCAACCACGATGAGCGCAGTGCCAAACCACAAAGAAAGTCCGTAGGACTGGTTCGCGACGATATGTTGCGCAATCTGCAAGCCTTGCAGAAAGAGTCCGAAGCGCGCGACGACAAAACCAAAACCCATCAACGCCAGGCCGGTGCGCATCCAGGCAAGAAACGTGCGCTCGGCTGCCAGATAGTCACGCAGATCGGCTCTCGGCTTTATTTCGGTGGACGCATCCATTGTGCGGCTTCTCCGGCGGGCATTCCTCGCCGTGCTTCAGTAGTGTACGCTGCAAAAAGCGACGCGTGCTTTCGATCCGTCGAAGATTTTTTCGTTGCACTGCCGCGGAAGGCCTAAACAATTGCCGCATAGATGTTCACGAATGCCTGCGAAGAACATCGTTGGGATCATAGCGCTCCCATTTCCGCAGCATGCCACGTGGAGGTCCCAGTCGCTTCTTCAACAAATACACAAACCGTCGCGGAGGATCGCCGGCGCGATGGGCGACAACGTCATACCAAAGATCCTGGTATGAAATCACCATGGCATCTTCTTTCCACGTCTCTTTAGGACGGGAACTTGCCACCAGCAAATCATATTCCTGCTGGTTTTCTGATTCGGCTCGCATGACTTCATCGGCAACCCGCGGACCGAGCTTCTTCTCGCGAAGGATCTGTTCGGCTTTGCCATGCAGCACGCCCACCAGATACAGCGGAAGCGAGCAAGCCGCTTCTCCCGTGATCCAGGCGGTGCCGAGGCGAAAGAGCCCTTCCAGGGTCAGATAAAACAATAAAAGCGTAATCGGGCTGACAAAAAAGGCAATCAGCGACAGAAAGCTGAATGCGTGCACCGCCTGATAGCCCGCCCGCTCCATCCCGGTAAAAAAGGTCTGTTGCGGCACCACCGACATGCCGCTTGCCATCCACGCAAAATAGCGGCGCATGAACCACGCGAGAACTACTAGAAACTCGATGAAGCCTGAAAACCAGGCTTCCGTGCTCCCAACTTCGTATGACGGAAAGGCCCGGCGATAACGCTGCGGCAGGAAGGCGACGAAGATGGAGATCAACGATTTCATGAGTTGCCATGCATGCGAATGTCAGGCACGATCCTTAAATATGGAACGTTAAAGCTCGGTATCCTTGCAAGCATATTCAATGTGGCCACTGCAAATACATCGAGGCACACAGAGGTCTTCTCTCACCGCATCCTTCCACCCGCATTTCTGATATTCTTTCCATTTGCATCGTACGAGGTTTTCATCACTATGCTGAACCTGCAAGGACGTACCGCCGTTGTCTTCGGTGTCGCAAATAAGCGCAGCATTGCTTGGGCTATCGCTCAAAAATTGCAGCAGGCGGGCGCGAAGCTGGCCATTACCTATCAAAACGAGCGCCTTGAACTTGAAGCCAAAGACCTGATCAGTGACCTGCCCGGCGCAGAAGCCTTTCGCTGCGACGTTTCCGCAGACGCGGATATTGACCGCGTCTTCAAAGAACTGCAGGAGCGCTACCAGACCATCGACACCCTGGTGCATAGCGTGGCATTTGCGCCGGCCGAAGATCTGAAAAACGGATTCGTGAATACTTCGCGCGAGGGCTTCCGCATTGCGCATGACGTGAGCGCGTACTCGCTCGTGGCACTGTCGCGCGCGGCCGCTCCGCTGATGCCCAATGGTGGCAGCATTATTACTCTGAGCTATTTCGGCGCGGAAAAGGTCGTCCCCAAATATAACGTGATGGGCGTGGCCAAAGCAGCACTCGAAGCCAGCGTCCGCTATCTGGCATACGATCTGGGCGAAAAGAAGATTCGCGTCAACGCCATCTCCGCCGGGCCGATCAAGACGCTGGCCGCGCGCGGCATCTCCGGGCTGGGCGACATGCTCAAGTCCCACGCCGAGCGCGCTCCGCTGAAGCGCAATGTCGAGCCCAGCGAAGTGGGAGACACCGCGCTCTACCTCGCCTCCGATTTATCGACCGGCATCACCGGCGAGACCATTTACGTAGATTGCGGTTACAACATCATGGGATTTTAGAAATTTGTATGGCAACAATTTGCAAATGAGAGTTTGTTTCAAAAATATTTAGGTTTGGCGCACGGCTTCAGCCGCTGCAGGTATCAGGGCACGACTTTTAGTCGTGCCGAACAATGCAATGAACATGCGGGCTTTAGCCCCTGGAAGCTCTTCAACGATCAAAATTATTTTGAAACATGCTCTGGCAGTTTTGCGGTAAAGTCTTATTTCGTCCCGCTGGCAAGATTATTCCAATATTGATCCACTACGTAAACAAACAGCAATAAAATCAACGCTAACTTTGTCCATGGCAGAAACTTTACTCATCACCATTTACGGCAACGACCAGCCCGGACTCACCAGCCGCTTTGCCACCATCCTTGCCGAACATGGGGCCGTGCTGCTCGACATCGGCCAGGCAGTCATTCACAACGGACTCACACTCGGCTTCATGGTCCGCGTCGAAGATGCTGTTGCCTCCGAACAGGCCATTCAGCACGCCGCCTGGGATGCCGGAGTATCGGCGCGCATCAGCCGCATCTCCGACAAGCTATACGCGGAGTGGATCGCGCGGCAGCACAAGCAGCGCTTCATCGTCACTCTGTTGGCGCCGCACATCAGCGGAGCGCAGCTCGCCGCCGTCACCAACGTTTTCGCCGCGCAGAACCTGAACATCGACATCATGGAGCGCCTTTCGTCGCGTGACGCTGCTGCCAGCAAAACCGAGCCGCGCATGTGCATCGAATTCACCATCTCCGGGGACACCGCGGATGCCCCCGCGCTCCGCCGCACACTGCTCACGCTGGCCGACGAGTCCGATTTCGACATCGCTGTCCAAGCAGATTCGATCTTCCGCCGCAACCGCCGCCTCGTTGTCTTCGACATGGACTCGACCCTTATCCAGATGGAGGTCATCGACGAGCTGGCGCGGCGCGCCGGCGTCTATGATCAGGTCGCTGCCATTACCGCCTCCGCCATGCGCGGAGAGGTGGATTTTGAAGGCAGTTTCCGCCGCCGCATGGCGCTGCTCAAGGGACTTTCCGCCTCGGCCCTCGAAGACGTCGCAGCCAATCTGCCGCTTACCCAGGGCACGGCGCGCCTGATGAAGACGCTGAAGACGCTTGGCTACAAGACGGCGATTCTCTCTGGCGGCTTCAACTATTTCGCGAGCAAGCTGCAAACGGACCTCGGCTTCGACTACATCCACGCCAATGAACTCAACGTACGCGATGGCATGCTCACCGGCGAGGTCCACGGACAGATCGTCCACGGCCAGCGCAAGGCCGAGTTGCTTCGCGAAATCGCCCAGCAGGAAGGTATCGCCATGGACCAAACCATCGCCGTCGGCGACGGCGCCAACGACCTGCCTATGCTGAGCATCGCCGGAATCGGCGTAGCCTTCCACGCCAAGCCGCTCGTCCGCCAGAAAGCGCAGCACTCAATTTCTCGCATGGGATTGGACGCTCTGCTCTATCTGCTTGGCATTCGCGATCGGCACGTGGACTAATTCCGCTTCCCTGCATGCAGAATGCAGCGGATAATAGTCTTGCATGAGACTTCGTCCGACACGGGTCGCTGTTCTTCCGCTTCTATTGGCGTCATCACTTACGTTGTTTTCCCAGACCAGCGGGCGTCATCATCATGTCACGATCGAGGAATCCCCTCTCATCGACGAAGCCGAAGCCAGCATTGCAAAAAACGATCTGGCCACCGCCGAGACCAAACTCAAGAAAGTTCTGGAAGACGAAGATCAGGCCACCAGCTATCGCGCCTGGTATGACCTCGCCTACGTTGAGCGCGGACTGGGCAAGAATAGCGAAGCCATAGCAGATTACCGCAAAGCCCTCGAACTCAATCCCGATCTTTTTGAAGCCCAACTCCATCTTGGCCTGCTTCTGGCAAAAACCGGCGACGCGACAAATGCCGAGACCGCACTCAGGAAAGCGACTACGCTAAAACCGCAGAGCGACGCGGCAAACAATCTCTCCCGTGCCTGGCTCGGCCTGGCAGAGTTGCAACAGAAAGATCGTCCTGCCGAAGCGCTTGTGTCTTTACAGGAAGTCGTGAAAATTGCCCCCAAAAACAGCCATGTCTACATCCTCATGGCCCAGATCGAGCACTCCCAGGGCAAAGACGCCGCAGCCGAGCAGCACTACCGGTCTGCACTCGACTCCTCTGACCCCGACGACCGGAGCGATGCGCTGGCCGGATTGATGGCCATCCTTATCGCCCAGAAGCGCTCTGCCGATATCGAGCAGTTGCTGAAGCAGGCTCTGGACTCCGCTCCCCTCGGACAACGCCCTGCCATCGCTGCCTCCCTCGGACGCCTGCTTGCTGCCGACGGCAACTTCGATGCCGCCGCTCCTTTGCTCGAAGAAGCCCATCAGTCCAGCCCTGGTAACCATGACGTAACCACTGATCTGGCAGCGGTTTACGTTGCACGAAAGGACTATGCCAGGGCTGCATCTTTGTACGCCGGGCTGGTTACTTCTGATCCGCAAAACGCCGGACTGCATTATGAGTACGGTAAAGTTCTCCTTCAATTACATAGATTTGCCGAATCCCAGGACCAGTTCATGACCACCCTGAAGCTGAAACCGCAGATGGGAGAGGCCTACACCGAACTGGCCATGGCAGCAAATGAGAACCAGAACCACACTTTGGTCTTGCGCGCACTTCAAGAAAGAGCTAAGTTTCTGCCAGAAACACCGGGAACATACTTCCTGAGAGCCACGGCTTATGACTCTTTGAAAGATTTTTCCCATGCGTCGGATAACTATAAGCAGTTCCTGGCAGCATCTAATGGCAAGAATCCTGACCAGGAATGGCAGGCACGACACCGATTAAAGGCGCTCGAGAACATGAAGTAAGGGTTATGAAAATATTAGGCGAATGTTGCTGCTGTATGTTGGTGGCGCTCTTCCTCGCCGGATCAGCTGCTGCCGAAGTCAAGAACATTGGCGAGCTTAAAGACCGCATCGCGGCCAGCGGACCAAATGAACAGCCCTACTACTGTGCGGAAATGGTTCGCAACCTGGTAGAAGTCGCGGACAAGCAGTACGCCGACGGAAACTATACCGGGGCCCAGGATTCCATCAACGAAATCGAGAAATACGCGGACCTCGCCCGCGAAGCAACTCCAAAAACCCACAAGTTAAAACAGGCTGAAATCACCTTGCGCGAAGCGGCTCGCCGGCTGGAGGACATTGGCAAATCTCTGTCAATCATCGACCGGCCGCCAATCGCTAAGGCTGTGGCCCACTTGCATTCGGTTGAAAGTGACTTGCTGAAGCGGTTATTCTCTAGATGAAATGAGGATCACGCGTCTCCTCCTGCTTCCGTTGATCGCCTTCGTTCTCTGCCTGCCCTCCGTGGCGGCAAGGAATCACGAACGCGACCCCCTTACCGACCAGGAAACCGACCAACTGCGTGACGTCGCCGACGACCCGGCGCACAAGATCGCACTCTATCAAAAATTTATCGCTGCGCGAGTGCAGAACCTCGACCACCTGCGCGCCGGTGCGCATGCCCAGGATCGCGGCAGCCGTATTCACGACGCGCTGGAAGATTTCGTAAGCCTCTCCGACGAAGTGGCCGACAACGTGGACGAAGGCGCCGCCCGGTACGCCGATTTGCGCAAAACCCTTACCGATCTGATCGCCGCCAACAGCGATTGGCAGAAAAGCCTTGAAGCGCTGAAGGCCGGAGCGCCCGCAGCCGAACTCAAGGAATACGAATTCGTTCTCACTGATGCCTTCGATGCGGCCAAGGCAAATGCCGACTCGTTCGCAGCCATACTCGAAAAGCAAAAGGTCGATATCCCCCGGCTACAGAAGGAAGCCAAAGAGCGCGAAAAGCGCCGCCGCGAGCGCGAGTAAACTTGCCAGCTTCGCTGGAAAAAATGCTATAACCAAATCATCCATGGCTTCTGCATCACCCTTAGGATTACTTTTTAAAACTGCGTACCGCGAGATACGTCCACGTGCGCCCATGCCCGAGTTTCACGTCCGCTTCTATCGCTATTCTTCGATGAACAACACCATCCGCCTGCGCGAGCGGATGATCTTTGTGCGCATCTCCGACCTGCTCGAAGGTGCGCCCGAATCGGTGCTGCATGCCATCGCACACATCCTGCTGGCCAAGCTCTACCGCAAAGAAATCGACCGCCAGCACAACGCGCGCTATCGCCGCTACGTCACCAGCCACGAGGTGCGCCACAAGACCGACCTCATCCGCACGCTGCGCGGCAGCAAGCGCATCACGACTACCAAAGGGCGAATGTACGACCTCGACGAGGTCTTCGAAACGCTCAATCAAAAATTCTTCCACGGCTTGATGGCACGTCCGCAACTCACCTGGAGCGATCACAACGCGCGTCGCATGCTGGGCCACTACGATCCCGCTCACAATACCATCGTCATCAGCCGCGTCTTCGACCGCCCCACAACGCCACGCTTTGCCGTGGAGTACCTTCTCTACCACGAGATGCTGCACCTGAAGCATCCAGTAAAAATGCGCGGCAGCCGTCGCTGCGTGCACACGCCGGAATTTATGGCGGAGGAGAAATTGTTTCCTGAACTGGAGAAGGCGAAAACTTTTTTGAAGACGCTGTGAGCGCACCGCACCGGCACACGGACAAAGCAAATACCACCTAATGATTGTCGTGCTGAGCGTAGCGAAGCATCCCTAGAAAATCTCCCGTGCCTATGCCAATGCAAGCTCTCCGGCCAATAACTTTCCGCCCAGAACAATCAAAGACTCGCCGAAGTGCCTTGATACGGCATTCGAGGCAAGCGTATTCTCGGGATCCTTCCTCGCATTGCTCGTCAGGACGACAATCCGTGGGGGACATCATAAGGATGATCTCGTTTTTCTTCTTCAGGCGAACATCTCAAAACATGTCAAAGATTGTTACACTTTAACAATCTTTGACATGCCTGTGAGCACGACTGTCGTTGCATCCTTCAATGGCAGTACACTGGATTCTTCATGTCTAATCGTCCCTCCCGCATCCTCGTGGCCACTTCAAACCGTGGCAAGCTCCGCGACTTCGCGGCACTCGCCGAGCACCACGGATTCGAAGTCCATCCGCTTCCCGGCTTTTCCGCCATTCCTCAGGTCGTCGAGGACGAAGACACCTTCGCCGACAACGCCTGCAAGAAGGCCATCGAATACAGCCGCTATGCCCAGAACGAATTGGTCATCGCCGACGACTCCGGTCTAAGCGTGGATGCATTGCATGGAGCACCCGGCGTTCGATCAGCGCGTTATGCCAGCGATGCCGGTATGGATGTTGCCGCGACCTCGGTCGATGAAGCCAACAATGCCCTGCTGCTGCGCGAGCTGCACGGAATTCCCGAAGCCAAACGCCATGCGCATTTCGTCTCAGTCATCGCCGCTGCACGCAACGGAACATTGTGCGAAAAGTTTGAAGGCACTGTGGATGGGAAGATTGCCAGTACGCCTCATGGTGATCGCGGCTTTGGCTACGATCCGCTCTTTCTGCTACCCGATGGCAGAACCATAGCCGAGCTTGCCGATTATGAGAAGGCACAAGTAAGCCATCGTGCACGAGCGTTTGAGAAACTGTTGAACTGGTTGAAATCAGAACACTAGAAATAACACCAATTAATAAATATCTTGATGGCACGACATGGACAGACATTGTATTCTTTGGGGGGTTACTTAATTCTGTACCCGGTAGGAGGAATGATTGAATGGCTACTGCTAGTCGAATTCGAATCAAGATGGGTGCAATCGAAGTAGAATACGAGGGAGATGAATCATTTTTGCGTGATGAACTCCCTGCGCTTCTTACGGCTGTTTTCCAAACTTCACCATGAATCTGAGCCTGCGTCGGAAAATCATGGAGCAAAATCTCAGACTTCAAAATCAAAAGCAAATCTGGAAGGCACTGTGGGAACGGTTGCCGGAAAGCTCGGCTGTAAGGTTGGTGCCGGACGTGAATTGATCATTGCTGCTGCAGCCAGACTGACATTTGTTGTGAGTAAAGATTCTTATAATCGAGCCGAACTGCTGGAAGAAGCAAAAACAGCAACTGCTTACTACAAGCGAAGTGTGGCATCCAATCTTTCCAATACTCTAAACACACTCGTTAAAGATGGTGATTTCACAGAAATTTCTCAAGGAGTGTATTCCCTCAGTGCTCCTAAAAGAGAAGAACTAGAGAAACGCCTTGCTGCCTGAAAGTGCTCTCAAAGATTTATTGAGCCAAGATTTGAGTGATCAAGACAAGACACTCATCTGTCTTGCTGTACAACCAGTAGGCCCAAGAGAGGTTAAAAAGATTAGAGAACTGGCTGAGTCTTCCGGTTGGCGTTCTGCACGAAAAAAGAACATTTCTGTAATTCTTGCAAGAAGCAGCAGTTTTGCAGTTCGGACAGTGCTGGGTTGGGAACTTACGTCCGCCGGAAGCCAACATGTGGCAACAATCGCTGGACCTCTAATGGGATCCCCAGTTCCACAAGTGGCTTCTTCGCTAAGAGCACAGCTAATAAAAATTGTGAATACTGACACACGGCATTTCATTGAAGAAGCTATAGTATGTTTCGAAACAAGGCAATATCGGGCAGCTGTGGTTCTCTCTTGGGTGGGAGCAGTTGCTGTTTTGCACGACCATGTCGTAAAAAACGTTTTGGCACCTTTCAATGCAGAAGCAGCACGACGAGACGCTAAATGGAAAGCAGCCAAAAATGCCGACGATCTAGGCCGAATGAAAGAACACGACTTTCTTGACATCCTAGAAGCCATTTCGATGATTGGGAAAAACGTCAAGCAGGAACTTCAGAAATGCTTACAACTACGGAATGGTTGTGGCCATCCCAATTCGCTCCAGATCGCTGATCATAAGGTATCAGCTCATATCGAAGATCTAATTTTGAATATTTTTGCGAAGTTTTCCTGAACTACGTGCTAGGCTTTATTCCATGAAGTTTGACCCCATAATACGACTCCGCATTCCGGTGGGCAGCACCAGCCGTGCAGCGGGGTCTTATAAACCCCGGTAAACGCCAGATTAGCGTGCCGGGAGGGGGCAGCACCCTCGCCCACTACCAAACCAATTCCTAATTTGATGATGTAGGGTTCTTCTCCTTTTGACTTTCTCCGGCGAAGTCATACATACTTTGTGAGCCTATTCTGGCCACTCTGGCCGGATGACGATCTTCACGTCCGTAATAAAATTCGTCGAACTCAAACCAAGGAATTTCAAACCGGGAAGGAGATTTTCCAGATGCTTCGCATTGCAGCACGTCTTGCACTTCTCTTTGCGTTGGTTCTCTTCTCTGTGAGCGCTTCTGCGGCGGTCACAACTCAAACCGGAACGTTACCGGATGGAGCCACATTCATTATCGAGGTCCCCTCGCCATGGAACGGGACACTTCTGCTTTACAGCCACGGCTACGTATTCACAGGCTCACCCAATCCGGCGCTGGACGCGGGCGACATCGGCACACACGACTTTCTGCTGGCCAATGGATTTGCACTCGCTGGCTCTTCGTATGCCCACACGGGTTGGGCCGTCGAAGAAGGACTACTCGACCAAATCGCAGTTCTTGACACCTTCAATGCTTCCGTGGGACGCCCTGCACGCACCATCGCCTGGGGTCACTCGCTCGGCGGACTGATCACCGCCGGCCTCATTGAAAAATTTCATGGGCGTTTCGACGCGGCGCTTCCTATGTGCGGAGCGGTCTCGGGCGGCGTCGGCACGTGGAATCAGGCTCTCGATGGCGGATTCGCCTTCAAGACCCTGCTCGCTTCTTCGACTCCGTTGCAGGTAGTCGACATCACTAATCCGCTGGCGAATCTCGCGGTCGCTGAAGGTGCTCTGGTTGCCGCTCAGTCCACGGCTCAGGGCCGTGCACGCATTGCACTCACGATGGCATTGGGAGATACGCCTGGCTGGTTTACCCCCGGGTCTCCCGAGCCTGCGGCCAACGACTTCGTAACCCAGGAGCAGAACCAATTCGAATGGGCCTCGCAGATCGACTTTCCGTTTCTCTTCGCAGCGCGAGCCGAGCTGGAATTTCGCGCGGGCGGCAATCCTTCGTGGAACACAGGCGTGGATTACGAGCGGCAGTTGGCGCGCTCCGTCGATCGCCGCGAAGTGCAGGCGCTCTACAAAGCCGCAGGACTCAATCTTGACGCCGACCTCGATGCCCTGAACAGAGCCGCGCGCATCCATGCCAACCCTTCGTCCGTCGATTACCTCGAACAGAATATTGTTTTGGATGGCGAGGTTCATATTCCGGTGTTGACCATGCACACCACCGGCGACGGTCTGGTGTCGCGCCAAAACGAGAGCGCCTACGAAGACGTTTTCCGCGATGCAGGCCACCAGCACCATCTGCGCGAGATCTTCGTGCACCGCGCCGGACACTGCGCCTTCACGCCCGCAGAAACCATCGTTGCTCTGCAAAACCTGATCGAGCGCCTTGATGTTGGAAGCTGGCCTCCGCTGGCGCCAGATCTCTTGAATAACGAAGCCGCACCGTTGGGACCGCTGAATGTGCTTCCTCCATCGTTTATCCAGATCGACGTTGGGCCTTTCCTGCGTCCCTTTGATGCATTTGACGAACGTGGTGATCGTCGGCACGACGATCGATAAACATAACCGGTGCGGTCTGCTCGGGGCAGTGGACCGCACACTCTCTTCTGCTTCAAATCCGTTAACGCATGAGAGTAAACAATCGTGCCAAGGCACGGATTTAGAGGCCGCAGAAACACTCGGAAGTTGTAAGCCCTTGCCTGAGCTTTAGCTCCTGAAGGTGTCAGGGCACGACTTTAGTCGTGCCGCTAAAACCCAATAACCATGCGGCTTTAGCCTTGAGGCGAGATGGATCGTGGCAGATGGATTTCAACGATGCAAACATCTGACCGCAAGCTGCTAAAGCCGTTCGAGGCGAACAATATGCCGGCACGGATGAATCCGTGCCCTGACATCAACGCCTGCGGCGTTTTAAGTTACGTTTTCACTTCTCCTGATGGCTTCTATTTCGTCCTAGTTATTCACATCTGGCGGTTTCGGTTCCCTTTCGGCAGCCGCCGTCCATCTGGTATAGTCCGATAAAACGGAGATTCCCCAAACATCTATGGCAAAAAGCGTAAATAAAGTCATTCTCATTGGAAATCTGGGCAAAGACCCTGAAGTGAAATACACCCCCAGCGGCACCGCTGTGGCCAAGTTCTCCCTGGCCACCAATGAGCGCTTCAAAGACAAAGCCGGTGAGTGGCAAGACCGCACCGAGTGGCACAATATTGTCGCCTGGCAGCGCCTGGCCGAAATCATCGGCGAGTACGTGAAAAAAGGCAGCAAGATCTACATCGAAGGCCGCCTGCAGACCTCTTCGTGGGACGACAAGGAAAGCGGCCAGAAGAAGTACAAGACAGAGGTCATCGCCAGCGACCTCGTCCTGCTCAGCGGACGCGGCGAAGAAGGCGGTGGTGGCGGCGGATCGTTCTCGCGCGGCGGTGGCGCAAGCCACTTCGACCAGCGCAGCTCCGGTCCGGAGCATGAACCGGCGGACTCGACTACGATCACCGACGAAGATATTCCCTTCTGAGTGGTCTGCTAAATCATTCAGTATCTCGCAGGTGAAAGTCCTGCCGCAGGAGGAGGTTAGTTGACTGCGTAGCTATGGCGTATGTGTGGAGGGCGACCAAAACACAGGAACAACGCCGGATAAACGTGGCCCCAGACCCAGACCGTGGGCGCGCGCAACCTCACAGCCCGTAACGCAAGTGAACCTTAACAAGCCTCGTAAATGTCAGCCATGCATTTGTGCTGGGAGAGCATGGTGTAGGGTGGTCCCGCTGAGTCCTTAGAATGGGGACGAAAGCCAATGATCCTCGGTGGATGAACTAACCATTTGAAGCCAGGGTTGGGACTCGGGGTATAGAGGATGGGATGTGGGGAAAGAACTGAATGGAACAGACGAGACCTCTACCTGTCGTGGCTCAACCCGCCACGTAATCGAAAGTATAAGGCGACCACCGAAAACTGGAGAGATACGGGAAAGAGGAGTCGGAGGAGGTCATAGTACTGACAATGGAGGGGACAACACAACCTCTCCGTAAGGAAGGACCTCTGCTTCTGCCAAGCGAAACGATGTGAGAGGCACTGCATGATTGCGAAAGCTCAAAACATGCTGTTAGATAAAGTGCGAGTATTGCAACGGTCGCTATACCGGGCAGCCAAGGCGAATCCGACGCGCAAGTTCGGAGTGCTTTACGACAAGGTATGTCGCAACGACGTACTGATCGCCGCATATAAACAAGTCAAAGCTAACGGCGGTGCCCCAGGCATCGACAAACAAACCTTCGAGATCATCGAGAAGGAAATTGGCGTTGGCGAGTTTCTACGTGACATCAGAGAGCGTTTGTTGCGAAAGCGGTACAAGCCCCTGCCAGTCCGAAGGGTGTATATCCCGAAGGCTGACGGGACGCAAAGACCGCTTGGCATTCCTGTCATTACAGATCGTGTTGTACAGGCAGCAGTGAAGATCGTTATCGAACCTCTGTTCGAGGCGAGCTTCAAGGATTTCTCGTACGGCTTCCGACCACGGAAGAGTGCTCACAATGCACTGCGAGAAGTTTACAAGTGGCTGAACTTCGGCTGTCACTGGGTTGTCGATGCGGATCTTAAATCGTATTTCGATACGATCCCGCACGATCGCCTACTGCTCTCTGTACGGTCCAGAGTCATTGATCGGTCAGTGGTCAAACTGATCGAGCTTTGGCTTAAAGCCGGGGTGATGGAGGAAATGCAGGTCCGCAAGGAAACGACCGGAACACCACAGGGTGGGGTGATTTCTCCACTCTTGGCAAACCTGTATCTCCATTGGCTGGACAATTATTGGGAACGCAAGGGATTTGGCGAGCGGCAACACGATGCTCACATCGTTCGCTATGCCGATGGCACGCCGGTACAGACATCAACCTAATGGGGTGTGAATCCCCTGATCCCAATCGTCCGTTCGGGGATCTAGCAGGAGGTCGAGTTGGGGGCGCGAGCCAACGGCTCAAGTGACCTTGAACGAAGATGCAAAACAGCGGGCCGTAATAACCATGAACTCGAATCAGCCTCGTTATACGTTACTGTGTGAGCCGACCGTATCGTCTGCGCGGGAAGGCTGCCAACAGGTGGAGATCAACGGACACTTGAACCATCTGTTCACACCGGGGTGTTGGAGATGGCACGTTGTGAAAGGGTGATGATCCTAGGCCGGGAGGTCTCATGCGATGCCAGTAGACCGCTGGCAACGAACCGGTATAAGAGAACCGAAATCCGGTTCGGTCGGATGAGAATTCCGCGGGGCGCATAGTACCGCTGGAGGGTTGGGACAACATAACCCAACCCGAGGGAAGGAGCCCTGCTTCAGTCACAGAAGTTCAATGCAGTTGAGGAAGTTTTGATTGCCCTATGGCTAGAAACGAAACAGAACAAGTTCGGCAGCTGCAACGAACCCTATATCGCACGGCCAAGCAGTCGCAAGCTGTGAAGTTCTACAGTCTGTACGACAAAGTGTGGCGCAGCGACGTGCTCCAAGAGGCATGGAGACAGGTAAAAGCCAATTGGGGTGCGCCGGGCGTGGATAACGAAACCATCGAAGGCATTGAGTCGCGTGGAGAAGAAGAGGGAATGCTCAGCCGATTGCAGGAACAACTGCGTGCCAAGAGCTATTGCTTTCAGCCGGTGCGAAGGGTGGATATCCCGAAACCTAAGGGAGGCACTCGGCCGCTGGGGATCGCGACGGTTCAAGATCGCGTGGTGCAAACTGCGATGAAGCTGGTGCTGGAACCGATCTTTGAAGCTGACTTTCACCCATGTTCTTACGGCTACCGTCCGCAGCGAGACGCGAAGATGGCCTCGACGGCGATTCGCAACGACCTGTATCGGGGAGCCTGGGGCGTGGTGGAGATTGATTTCCGCAGCTACTTTATGACCATTCCGCATGACAAGCTGATTGTCTTGATCAAGCAACGCGTGGTGGATGGGAGCATGCTGCGGCTGATCAAACAAAGCCTGACGGTAGGAATCGCGTATGAAGGGAAGGTGGAGCCTACGACGGTGGGAGTCCCGCAAGGGTCATCGATTTCACCGCTCTACAGCAACATCTATCTCAACTTGCTGGATCAGGTGTGGCACAAGCGAGGTTACCCGGGGAAAATGGGGGCCTCACTGCACCGCTACGCTGATGATGCGATTCTCGTTTGCCGCAAGAGCGGTGCGCATGCTCTTCAGGCTTTCGAGGCCATCGCGTCACGGATGGGTTTGACGATCAATCGCGAAAAGACCCGAATTACGAAGTTGAACGAAGGGTTCGACTTCATCGGGTTCCAGTTCGTGAAGCGGCGTTCGCCCAAAAGCGGCAAGCAGAACATCTACATCTTTCCCAGCAAGGCCGCGCAGCGCAACATCCGACGACGGATTAAGTACTTCACCAAGCGGCGGGCGCCGATTGCGCCCGCAGAGTTTGTGGAGCAAGTGAATCAAACGGTACGGGGATGGGTAAATTACTTCCGCCATACCAACGCGAGCCAGGCCTTTCGCAGCTTGCAGCGATTCATCAACACTCGCTTTCGCCGGTACTTGAACCTTCGCCATAAAGGTCGAGGCTTCGGGTGGAAACAATACCCGAATGCGACTCTATACGCCCGAGGGATGATCTACATCGGGAGCAGAGTCATCGAGTACGCGCGCTAGCCTGCGCATGCCGTGTGACGAAGACTGTCGGACCGCCGGATTCGGGAAAACTGAACGTCCGGTGGGATGGGAAGGGAATGGTGAACGGGTCATGATGAGGTTAATGAGGCACTGCAATGGGGAAACCCGCAGCAACGGATAGACCTCGTCTAACGCCTCTGAGCCATTCCTTTACCCTAGATTTTGTGATTCTGTGCACTCAGCAGCCAGAACGCTATCTGGCCGAAGCGAAGAAGGTCCTCGACCGGCTTGGCCTCAAGCTGAATGAACAGAAGACGCGGATGCTGAACGCCAAAGAGGAAACGTTTGATTTTCTCGGACATCGATTCGCTGTGCGATCTTCGAAGCGTACAGGGGCGATGAAGACGTTCTACTATCCACGACCCAAAGCGATGAAAGCAGTGAAAAGTAAGATTCAAGAAGCTGTTCGCACAGGACAGCACTGGAGTCTGCCGCACCTCATTAAGGAAAGGATCAATCCGATCCTGCGAGGTTGGGGCAATTACTTCAAAACTGGCAACTCAAGGATGCACTTCATGAGCATCGCGAATTACACGACCTACGTACTCTCGATCATGCTGCGGAAGAAACACAAGAAGCGGTCTAAAGGGTGGAGGGACCATCCGCCGTCGTGGTTCTACGACTACCAAGGGCTGTTCAAGCTTTATAGCCTGTCGGCAGTCAGCGATAGCCACAGCCGGTATGGCCGTCTTGCAACGCCATAAAGCTATCGGAAGAAGGCAGTCGGAAAGCCGTGTGCGGGAAAACTGCACGCACGGTTTGACGAGGGGCTGCTGGGGAGATCACATCAAACCAGTGGCCCACTCTACAGTTCGATTCACGGGAGGAAACGCTCGTTTCCTCCCTGTTCCATTCCAGTGCTAGACTCGATCAACCTGCAAGAGTCTTATGCGCAAAATCCTTACAACTCTTCTCATCCTTTTTCTCACAACTTCGTTTCATTGTTTCGGACAAACTGCACCCGACGACGAGCAGGCGGATATCAAGAAGCTCTCTATCGCTCAGCTGCTTGATTGCTTCGACACACCTGGACCATGCGGGGATAACGGTGACTGGGATATTGCCGATGAACTTGTCCGCCGAAAATATCTGGCTTCACTGCTCAAGCGCTATTGGAGAGAGCCGAAGCAATCCATCCGGCGCGGCATTGAGTATGTCGCCTACCGTTTCGATTCACATGAAGTGACGAGATTCATGCGGAAGGTCATCGCCAGCAAGATTGACGACGGAGAATCCCGTTATTATCCCGTCAACTATCTGGCTAAGAAATGCGATCGCAATGCGCTCAGCGCCCTCCGCGGCAATGACTATAACAAGCAAAATTCCCTGCAATGGGCAACCAGCCTTGAGCTTTTTGGCAAGTGTGCATATCGTCCCGCAATCCCCTTCTTAGTTGAACTCGTGAACTCGGCCGATCTCAATATTGCAATTGCTGCGGGTGATAGTCTGGACAAACTCTATCCCAGCCATCCCGATCTAAAGTCGCCAGATATTGCAAAGCAGTACTACTGCCGGCGCGCTGCTGCGGAAGGTTTCAAAGTTGACTGCAGCGTCAGCGAGAGTTTGGAAAAGTAAAAGAAATGAAATGCGATTGGCTTTTGGGCAAGGAAAAAGGCGGCCCGTCCAAAAGCCGCCTTTTCTAGATGAAGCGAACAATCCTGCTGTGCAGCCCCTCCCCCGAAGAGAAGCACTCAGAATCAATCGACAAAACGAATGTACCGCGATCGCGAAATTTATCCAAAACAAAATCGATTTTGCTCAGTTACCCTTGGCACACTCTGGACATTACCTTTAGTCACCGAATCTTTAGTTACACCTAATCGACTCACCCAACAGGGACTGTTCTACTCACCGCTGTTTCATTCGGAAACATTCTGTGAGAGTTTGCTTGCTTAAAATGGCTTGCTACATGAGCGAAGTGACCTCAGGGGCTTTAGCCCGATTATTTGTGACATATGTTTCGCACGGCCTAAAGGCCGCGCTCCCCCTACTAAAGTAGGGGGCTGATACCTGCAGCGGCTAAGCCGCGAATGATGGACGCTTTCTTTCGGCACGGATAAACCTGTGCCCAGATAACGCGCGTCTTTCGGCGTGCTCAGATAGGCTTCGCCATCCGAGCTTTTTCCGCAACGACTAAAGCCGCGCACTGACACCTTTTGTACTTATGCAATCAGCTCCAGACCGCTATACTCTCCTGCAGGATTTCAATGCATAGCCTTGCCGCCGTTTTTATCACGCTGCTTCCCGAGCGCTATCGCAAATGCTGGAAGTGGGTTGGCCTGGACAGCTCTGGCGCATGCCTTTCAGGCGTGCTGGAGTTGGTTCTTAGTCTCTCATTCCTGGTCATCCGGTTTATGGCCTATGCCACTCACCGGACCACAGAAGCACTGCCGTTATTTTCCGGTCCTCTGCTCTATCTCATCTACCTCACGCAACCGCTCTCGATGATATTGATCTTTTTCACCATTGAAGGAGCGATTCGCGGGCTTGCGGGCGGCGTTGGCAACCAGATTATGTGCAGCCTGCCGTTCAAGATCATGGCTATGATTCACGGCAAAGTGGAGCAGATACGACACGAAAAGAGGCTTGGCGGACTGCTGCCCGACGACGTACAGCGGGGCGGCACGGATGGATATGATTTGATCGTCTCGAGTTGCCGTCCGAAACCGGGCTGGCACTACCATCTCAATACAGTTTCTTACGAGCATGAACTCTTCGAGATTGTCGGCGAGCGCACGGGTGTTGCTCCCCGCCGCTTTGTCTACCTGTTACGAAAGTTTCCGGCGAACAAGATGGTACGCGGTATTCAACATTACGATCCGAATGACGTAATGATCAAAAAGCCGGGTGGATTGAAGACCTTTGCGCATGTGATGTCCAAGGTCTTTCACCAGGCGACGACCGATGCCAACGAGTGGCGCGAGAGGCAGTAGCGCATGTTTGCTTGATTTTTTTGAGTGTGGATACAAAGAAAAAAGGCGGCCCGTCCAAAAGCCGCCTTCTCTAGATGAAGCGAACAATCCTTGAGAGTGCCACCCCTCCCCCGAGAGAAAGCACAGGATGTTTCGACAAGGCCAATCTACTCCCAATTGGTTGTGTGCCCAAAGAAAAATTATGGAAATCCATTACCCTTGTCACTCTATTAGTAACTACCTTCGCTGATGCCCGTTGCACCATATAAAATCATGGCCCAAAGCATTCCCAATCTTAGACTTATGTAAACGTTTGGCAACCGCAAATACAATTAGAGATCTCTTAATAAACATTAACTTGTCACGCTGATGTCTCTAAGAACCATTTCCATTTTGAAAAAACATTCATTTTCTTTCTGGAGCACCCACAAGTGCCGAGGCATGCGCGTGAATGCCACGCTGCAAACCGGCGAGATCATACCCTCCTTCGAGCACTGAAATCAGTCTGCTGCCTGCGTAGGTATCTGCAATTTCCAGCATCACTGATGTGAGATCAATAAAGTCCTGGTCAGTGAGTGTGAAATCTCCGAGCGGATCGCCAATGCGCGAATCGAATCCGGCGGAAATCATCACCAGATCGGGCTTGAATGATGCGGCGGC
>Ga0206954_1017_pt2 | contig 50472 bp, 50 predicted proteins | sample Alteio_BWOrgHeat_37_FD_153250 | JGI IMG/M metagenome (GOLD analysis project Ga0206954, IMG submission 153250) | Enriched cells from forest soil in Barre Woods Harvard Forest LTER site, Petersham, Massachusetts, United States -... | ecosystem: Environmental > Terrestrial > Soil > Temperate forest >...
CCCCAGCCTGACGAATAGCAATTCCGTGGGTATCGGTTTGGGCAATCAGAGTTCCGGTGAAACTAATCTTATCTCATCGAACAGCGGAAACATTTCACTGACCGGCATCGGGGGCAGCGCCATGCACTCGGTCACGGGCATTAGCCTTGATAGCGATAATGGCGGTTTCGATTCCGTCACCTCGACTTCCGGGAATATTACGCTGAACGGTTCCGTTCCCAATCAGACCATGAGCCAGACGAATACCGCTGGTGGAGGTGATTCGGGTGTGGACCTTAGTGGTGATCCTTTGTTCAGCTCGTTCAGCAGCATTACGGCGTCGAATGGGTTTATCGATATTATGGGCACCGTGGGTTCCGGATCGGCCAACTCGAAAGAAGCGGGGGTGGTGATTAGCGGCGGCGCTCAGGTCACTGCCTCAGGATCAGGCGCTCAGGGGCACGGAGACGTGACCCTCAACGGCAATACGTCGGGGTCCACGGCCCAGTCTCTGTCGGGCGGCGTTTTCATTGAAGGAGTTGGCACTTTGGTTAGCGCCACAGGCACTACGGCGGACACGACAGGGCATACGGGTCTGACCATTCTCGGCACGTCGAGCACAATCAATGGTACGACGGGAGGTACTTTCGATAATAATAGCAACAGTGACGGTAGCGTCAGCACCAGCGTTTCTTTTAATCCCGCAACGGCTGGAATTATCCTGGCTAACGGAGCCACGCTGATGACGACCGGGGCCGCGCCGATGACGTTGCAGGGCACGGGCGGTTCGAACAACAATAGTGGCGCCGGATCAGGTTCCTATGGCGTGTCCATTTTTAGTCCCGTGGAGACCACAACGACAGGGCTCATCAATCCGATCATCACGACTAGCGCAAATCCGACGACCATCCTGGGTGGCACCGGTCCCGTCTCGATTACCGGCACGGCGGGTTCCAGCCCAAGCTCCGGCTTTGGGGTGTTGGTCGGTGGCGCTGAGAACGTGGGCACTGTCTCCATCACCTCGTTGGGAGCCATCACCTTTACCGGTACAGGTGGTTCGGGTAATTCAAGCGTTGGCACGGATTCGTCGGGCCCACTTCCGAATGCGGGCATCGGTGTTTTTAATCCCGGGAATAACGCGGGGATGGTTAATATTGATGCGATTGGTGGAAACCTGAGTTTCACGGGTACCTCTGTGGGAGGAAGCAATTCAACCGCAGTGGACATGGACTCCTACTTCGGCCCGGGTTTTTCCAGCAGCAGCTTTGATCCCGTCCTGACAACTCCAGGCACTCTGAGTATTGTCGCCAATGGGGGCTTGGTTGATTTTTCCGGCATCGCGGGCACTTCGCTCAATAGCTCGGTGACCACGCCGAATGGAACCTCATCGTTTCTCAACTTCGTTAGCAGTTTAGGTCCGCTTTCATTGACTGGTGGAAACTTTAATGTTCAGGATTCCTTTGCCCTGTCCTTGGCCAATGCTTCGGTCAATAACCTGACCCTAAATACTTTTGATAACACTCTTAATCTGGGCACGGTCACGGCCAACAACCTTACGATTAGCAGTGCGGGGAATATTACTCAAAGCGGTCCACTGACCGCGACCCAGCTGACGATCTCGGGATCGAACTCGATTGCGCTTAATAATCCCAGTAACAATATCTCCCAGCTTGGGAACATCAGCAGCAGCGGCCCGATTGATATCTTCACCGATCCGGGGCTGACCCTCAACGGCACCGTCAGCGGCGGCAGTTCCATCACTATTGAAGAAATCGGGGGTAATCTGACGCTTGGCTCCAATGCGCAGATCAACGACTCGGGCAGCGGCGTCAACGTTCTCCTGGCTGCGGGCACAAGTCTGGCCAATGCCCGTTATATCATCAATAACTCGTCGGCGGGCGGCAGTGTCATCAATGATGCGGGCGGTAACTTCTATCTCTATTCGAGCGACCCGACTTATACCCAACTTGGGGGAATTGTCATCCCGCCGAGTAACGTCGTATTCAACACCACGGTTGTCCCGTCCGGCAGTATCCCCGCCAGCGGCAATGCCATATTTTATTTTGTCGCCACCGCGACGGATATTGGCCCGCTTGCCCCAGTGGGATCAACCACGACCACCACAACTTCGAATCCGGTTTTAACGCCACCGATTAACAACATCACTCCTCCACCGGTGCCGCCTCCGCCGCCAGGACCTCCGCCATCACCTCCTCCCGGACCTGGTCCGGGCAGTAATCCTCCTGGATCAACGGGTGGTACGGATTTGGCCGGTTCCACGGGCAACGGCAGCACAGTCGGGCCGACCGATCAGGTGGAGGTGGGTGGCGGTGTGAATAACGTGACCAATCCTGCGGCAGCAGGCGCGTTGAATGACGCTCTCAGTCCTGCGGTGCAAGGCAACCTGACCACCGCCTTGAACGCGGCGGGTGATTTCAATACTGGTCCCAGTGGCGATACCACGACTGACAACGGTCCAGGGCAGGGGGACGAAACGACCATCACCAGTGGTGGTGTGGTCGAGATCGGGAGTAGCGGCGATATTCAGAACATCCCGCTATCCCAGGCCCCTCCAGCCCTTCAACAAGCTTTGGGCAACAGCACTCTCAGTGGCTTGCAGCCCGGAGCGGGGCACTAGGGTCATGAGAAGGTCTTTATTTTCGCAGCAAACGGCTCGAAAAATCCCCGGCGTCGGACTTCTCGCCGTGGCCTTCGTTTTTGGCTTGGGCATTCGGGTTCAAGCGCAGGACTTTGAACATATCGCGCCGAAGCAGCCGGAGAAAACGGGAAACGGTCAAGTGGTCGATCAAACCACAAAGCCGCTCAGCGCCCATAATGATCAGGAGGTCCTGGTGAATCGTCTTCAGGGCGTCTTCATTATGTCCGATCCGAAACAAGTGCGGAAGGAGGGCGTATCGAGCCACCGTACGGTTGAACCGGGGAATGTGGCCTTTGCCAAAAATCCCGACTTTGAGACCGCCATTCTGCCCTACATCGGCAAGCCCGTGACCATGAAGGCCCTCAACCAGATGACCCGCTCAATCGTCGCCTACTATCGCGAACACGACCGTCCCGTCGTGAATGTCTACGTTCCCGAGCAGAGCATCTCCTCGGGTTTTGTGCAGATTGTTGTGGTGGAAAGTCGCGTGGAGAAAGTGGATGCCATCGGCGCGCATTGGTTTTCCAACGCCCTGCTTCGAACGGAGGTGCATCTGCGTCCCGGTGAACCGATCAGCGGCAGCCAGATGAGGAAAGATATCAGTTGGATCAATCGCAATCCATTCCTGCAGTCGGATCTTCTCATGGCTCCCGGGGACATCCCCGGTACAACCGATCTCCTTCTGCGCACCCAGGATCGCTTTCCGGTGCGGTTCTATACCGGCTACGAGGACAGCGGCAATGACCTCACCGGCAACGACCGGATTTTGGCCGGTTTCAATTACGGAAATCTTTTCGGGCTGGGTCAGCAAATCTCCTATCAATTCACCACCGCCACCGATCCGCATGAATTCAACGCCCACGCGGGTACCTACATCATTCCGCTGCCCTGGCAGCATCAATTGACTTTCTTTGGTAGTTACTCCTCCACGAATGCCGATATGGGCTCCTCCGGCTTGAATTCAGGCGGGATCAATTGGCAGATTAGCGCCCGTTACGAAGTACCGCTGCCGGGCACGGACCATTTCACCGAGTCCGTCATTGGTGGGTTTGATTTTAAACGAAGCAACAACGATCTCATCTTTGGCGGCACTTCCATTTCCAACACCTTTGCCGACACCGATCAATTCGTGCTTGGGTACCAGGCTTCTTATCTCGATGACTATGGCAGCACGTCGGCCAGCGCCACGGCTTATCTCAGTCCCGGCGGATTAGCGGGTAATAATGACGATGCTGATTACCAGACCCAGCGGGGAGGGGCCAAGGCCGATTATACCTACGGCCAATTTAATCTCAGCCGGGTTACACGTCTGCCCATGGACTTTAGTTGGACCATGCGCGGAGAACTCCAGGAGTCGAATGCCAATCTTCTCCCAAGCGAAGAACTCGGGCTGGGCGGTTACGCGACCGTGCGCGGTTACGAGGAACGGGAGGCCAACGGAGATGATGGCTTTCTGCTTTCCAGTGAAGTGGCCGCGCCACCCGTTAGTATCGCGCAGTTGTGCGGCGTGAAGGAAATCAAGGACCAACTCCAATTCCTGGGCTTCGTCGATTACGGCGGCACGAGCCTGCATCAACCCACCGCTGCGGATGTGAATCCCAACGTCAACCTGCTGGGTATCGGTCCCGCCCTGCGTTATGTCATCACGCCTTATCTATCGCTCCGGTTCGATTATGGTTTTCAAATGCTCAATACCGGCTTTGGCGATGGTGAGCATTCCCGCGGACATATCGGCGTTTTGGTCAGTTATTGATTTTATGCATCGAACCTACAGCTTTTTTGCCTCAGGGAATCAACTTGCCACCCGAATTCGACAGGGTAACGTTTTCTTTGTGAGCATACACCGCACGTTATTGGTCGCTGGTCTGATTTTGGCTTCAGCTCTGGCTGTGCAAGCGGCCTCGGTGAATGCCTCGGTCTTTTCCGTTTCCGGTACGGCGGAGTTTGCCGGTCCGGGTTCCTCCAGCTATGCGCCGCTCAAGAAAGGTCAAAGCCTCGAAATCGGCAGCACCGTTCGCACGGGCGATAACGGCGTTGCGGTCCTGGTCACCACACCGGGTTCTGCCATTCAGGTGGGCAATAACTCAATCGTCAAATTGAACGAGCTCGCCTTCGCCAAATCGGGCTCCAGTGTCACGGAACGCAAGGCGACACTGCAACTTACCTCCGGTGTGGTGAGCGCGCTCATCGATCCAAGCACACCCAAAATCACCGACTTCAAGATTCAAACGCCGCAAGGCGCGGCCGCAGCCCGGGGTACCTTCTACGCCGTTTTGGTTTATAACGGAAAGACCTACGTCGGCGTCAAGGAAGGCAAAGTCGCCGCGACATCTTCGGGTCCGTAAATCCGAGTGATGCCGGGGGCTTTCGATAAGATCGGGATAAAGGCTTATCTTTAAAGTCTGTGATTAAAAAATTTCTGAAGAAGCTCGTCTCGAGCAAAGTTTTGCGGGTTCTGGTCTTTGCCTGCTCCATCAGTCTATCGGCCTGGGCGCAAAGTCAGAGCGTCAATACCGCCGGACAAATTGGGCCGGGAACCGCCGGTACGATCAGTCCCGCCCAGGGAGTAACTTCCGTTGCGCCGAATAAACCGGCGCAGGTGCTTAATAGTGCCTTAACGCCAGAAACCCGAAAAACGTTGTGGGAAGCCATGAACTCAGTTACCCCCGCTTCTGCCAGTGATTCAAGTGAGGGATCCGTGGTAACGATTGGTCCGGGTGAAGGGGCGGAGATCAGTGGGACCGTGATCGATAAGGTTGCTTTTGAGAAGCTGCCCGCAGCGGTCAAAGGGGCGCTTGGGGACAACGTTCAGGGTGCTTTGAGTAATGGTTCCGGCCATTGAAATTTGCCAGTCGAAGCAGAAAGTGGAGTGGCTGATGTTGGTGCAATTTTCGACTGAAATATCTCGATACGGTTGTTCCGTCGTACTGACTTGGAGCAAATTTTCCTTACCATTAAATCGATGAAAAACTGGTTGCTGCGTTGGGAGGTGGTTCTTGCCCTGTCGCTCATCGGCCTTTTCTTCCTGCTTAATCTGTTGATCGCATCGCGGTCTCCGTATGGCGCTTGGTTGGATGAGGCGGGCTATGCCGACCCCGGATTGAATCTGGTTACGGGTAAGGGCTGGACTTCGATGGGTGATCGCGTGTTCTGGCTCGGTAATTCCCCTCTCTATCCAGCCTTGCTCTCGGTCTGGGTGCGCATCTTTGGCATCTCGATGGTATCGGTTCGGACCTATTGTTATTTTCTCGCCGCCATCGGCATGTTTTTGTTCTGGCTTGGTGTCTATCGATTCAAACTGCTGACTCCCTTTTATCGTTTGTTTGGAATTGTTCTTCTCTCGAGCGAATACGCCATGAATTGGATGGAGAGAAATGGACGCTACGACGTCTTGATTTTTTTGGCGCTGGCCATGGTCTGGGTTGGCGCGTCTCTGCCCAACCCCATGGCGCGACGAAGCCTTATTTTTGCAGGATGTCTTTGCGCTGTGCTGGCGGGCATCGTTTGCGTTCCTTACATTATTCTTTTGGCTGGGCTCATTACGGTTTTGACCCGATTCACCTGGTGGAAAGAAGCCGTCATCGCCCTTTTGGGAACAGGTTTCGGTGTGTTTTTCGTGTTGGGATTTTACGCCGCTTGCGGACACCTGCATGATTTTCAAGAGACCCTCAAGCATCAGAGTTCAACTTCGGAAAACTATCATTTCTCGCGCTTCATCGATCCCTTTTTTTATCCGAGAGAAGATGAGGGCATTGTCCTGATGATTGTCGCCCTGGTCATCCTATCCTTTCAGAACGGAAAGAACTCATTGCCTGACTTTGGTCGATGGCTGGCTTTTGGCTGGTTGATGGTGATTCTGATGCCGTTTCTCATGCTCGTTCGGGGAGTCTTCCCTATGATGTATTTTTACCTGCTCATCATTCCTCTTGCCTTGAGCATCCTGCAACTGGCAACGCTTATTGGGCAGAATACGAGAGGACGTCACATCTCCATCCTGATCACACTTTTATTAGGCATCACTTGCCTTACGGGTCTTCCCGGACGCATCTACTACTCGTGGAAAGAATGGGATTTGCGCGATCCGCAGCACATGCGGGACTTTGTGCGAAGTTACATTCATCCCGACGACGTTGTCCTGGCGGAACCGCCATTTTATTACGAGTTGCGGGATTATGTGAAGTTTCTCGATATCCCACCCTACATTCGTGCGCTTCCGCCGGACGATGCGGCCCGGATCAATGTTGCCTTGATTGAAGACTCCGATCTTCCCGATGTGACTCGCGATTTTTCAGGTTTTGCGGCTGTTGGAGGAGAGTGGAAAAAGATAGCTGTTTTCCCCACTCCGGAAATGCTCCATGGAAAGGTACCTTCCCGTTCCATCCACACATATACGCTCTATCGCCGGAATGTGATACAACCGTGAGCTGGGGCACCGCTATTTTATATCGCTGTATGGGTGATCTCGGCTTAATTTCGTGTGTATGGCTTCGGTAGAGCAAAACAAACAGTGGTGGAATGAACTGGGCTGGACTGAAGCGGGCGGTGATTGGTCTTCGCCTTTTGGAACTCCGGCGATGCAGTGGTATGCATCCATTCTTCCGCGGATCCATCCTTATCTACCGGCAACTACGATTCTTGAAATTGCCCCAGGATTCGGGAGGTGGACGCAATTTCTAAAAGGAATGTGCGATACTCTCATGGTGGTCGATCTTTCGGAAAAATGCATCGATGGTTGCAAGGAGCGTTTTAAGGCCGATAAGAATATCCAATATCATCTCAATGATGGACGTTCCCTGGCGATGATACCGGATAATGCCATCGATTTTCTTTTTACCTTTGATTCTCTCGTTCACGTGGAGAAGGACGTGATCGGAGAGTACCTGAACCAGTTGGTCGCCAAACTTACTCCGCAGGGTGTGGGCTTTATCCATCATTCCAACCTGGGGGCCTTCAGCGGACATTATGCGTGGGTGGAGCGGCTTCCGCGTGGCCGGGGTCTCTTATCTCGATTGAAACTGGTGGAGAAGGGCGATCATAAGCGGGCGAAAAGCATGACGGCAGATGTCTTTCTTTCGCTGGCGGCCGCGGCTGGTTTGAAGGTCGTCAGCCAGGAAATCATCAATTGGCAGAGCCAACGTCCCATCGATTGCCTTTCGGTGATAACGCGCCCCGGTTCGATTTGGGACCGCGAATACCAGCGACTGGTGAACCAGGATTTCGACCGGGAAGCCGCTTACATCAAAAAACTATCCCGACTTTACGATCCACGCGCTGTTAGTGGTGGATAGATTCGATTCTTAGGTGCCGTTATCGCCGATGGCTTCCACGGGGCAACCTTCCATCGCTTCCTTGCAAAGCTTCTCTTCTTCGGGAGTAGTGGGTTGCTTAAAAACGTAGGAGTAACCACCGTCGTCATTACGACCAAAGTTGCTCGGAGCGGTTTCGCGGCAGAGATCACAGTCGATGCACTGGTTATCGACGTAATATTTGCCGGCAAGATTTTCGGGGTAGCGATTTGCGACGTCAGCCATAATATTTGGGAACACCGAGCATATACGGGACGGAAGCTGGTGCAATGTTTTTTCTGTTGTTTTTAAGGTCGTACGCCCAAGGTGTCTGGTACTTCAGATCTTCCGCCGGTGGCGGAACGAAATTTTTCCACGGAATTCCATGACTTGGGCCACTCGCATCACCATTTTACGACTCATCCTCGTCCCGGTATTTGTGATGTTCATCATCATCTACAACGACACGACAAATCAGCAGCATCCGGACGAATTTTGGCGTTATGCTGCCATTGCTGTTTTTATCACGGCGGGTGTTTCCGATGCGTTGGACGGTTACCTGGCTCGCCATTGGAATCAGCGGAGCGCTCTGGGAGCTTTGCTGGACCCGATTGCCGATAAATTACTGTTGCTGGCGGCGTTGGTTACGCTCGGGTTGATGCCGATGGATCATTTACGTCCTTTTCCGCTCTGGTTTCCGGTGATTATCATCAGTCGGGATGCGCTTCTTTTGGGTGGCTACGCCATTCTGCGTCATTTTCTCATAACAGTGGAAATCCGCCCGCATTGGACGGGGAAGGTCAGCACCTTTTTCACTTTGATGGCGGTGGGGGCGGTGCTTTTCAAGCTGGGGCCAATGATTCTCTGGCTTTGTTTACTGGGCGCTGGTTTCGCCCTGGCCTGTACGATCATTTATGTGCGACAGGGGTTAAATCTGCTCAAGCGCAGTGGTCACACCGGTGCACAACCGCGCATCGAGTAATTTTATGGAGCATACTGTCGCAATCGTGGGTCGGCCCAATGTAGGCAAGTCGGCATTGTTCAATTGCCTGGCGGGTCGGGATATTTCCCTGGTTTTTGACCGTCCGGGTACGACCCGGGATCGGTTGGTGACGAGCGTGCGCTGGGGCAACCATCGGCTGACGTTGATCGATACCGGCGGAATCGGCGTGGAAGATCGTGAGGGCTTCGGTGACGAGATCGCCCATGAGGTCGATCTGGCGTTGGCGGCGGCCACGGAAATTATTTTCGTGGTTGATGCGCGGGAGGGGCTGACACCGCTCGACCAAACCGTGGCGCGTCTTTTGCGAAAAAGTCGCCTGCCTGTTTTTGTTGCGGCGAACAAGGTGGACGGTGAGAAACAGGCAAATTTTGAAGGTGAATTTTCGCGACTTGGTTTTAATGGAGTATGGCCAGTTTCGGCGGCGCATCGGAGGGGGCTGGAGGAGTTACGCCATGCCGTTACTTCAGGCTGGATTGAACCGGCGAAAGAAGACGAGACGCCTGTTCCGGCGCGTCCCACCCGGCTGGCCATCGTGGGGCGGCCCAATGTCGGCAAATCGTCCCTCATCAATGCGTTGGTGGCGGAACCTCGCGCCATTGTCAGCCCGGTGGCTGGCACCACGCGCGATGCGGTCGACATCGCCTATTCATGGAAGGGGCAGCCCTTTCTCTTCATCGACACGGCGGGCATGCGGCAGGAACGCCGGATGCAGGATCAGCTGGAGCGTGCGATGACCGGGCGCACGGCGCACGCGATCAATCGCGCCGATGTTTGTATTCTGGTGGTCGATGCCTCGACCGGCGTGACGATGCAGGACAAGAAGATCGCGGGACTAATCCAGGAAGCACATGCGCCATGCATGATCGCAGTGAACAAGTGGGACTTGGCGCGAGAACAGGGCGATGCGAGCAAGACTCGGGAACGGGAATACTACGACCAAGTGCAGCAGGACCTGTTTTTTCTTTCGTATGCGCCGGTGCTTTTTTTAAGCGCAAAATCGGGCGAGCGGATCGAGGGCCTGCTGAAGACGGTGGGGACCATCGCGAAAAACCGGGTCTTTCGTTTTCAAACCGGGCCACTCAACCGGGTGATCAGCCGGGCAATGGAAAAATATGCGCCGCCTTTGGTGCGGGGCCGACGCTTTAAGATTCTCTATGCGGCGCAGCTGGCAGCGAAGGAGGGAGCGCGGGAAATTCCAACCTTGCAGCTTTTTGTGAATAGTCCCGATTTGCTGACTCCAGCCTACGAGCGTTATCTCGACTTGCAGTTGCGCGAGGCGTTTGATTTGCGGGGCTGCCCGATCCGCTTTGTCATGCGAGGCCGCATGACCGAAGCGCGGGAGAAGACCCGGTCGCAGATCAAATTCAATCCTCCTCAGCGGCGCGCTCCGAAGCGAAACTCGGCCCGCGACGCTTCGAGGTAGTTCGTGTTTCTGTTATGGGATTCTGTAATAAGATTACTCGCACCACCTTTCCGTCATCCTGAGCTTGTCGAGGGATCAGCCTCCGTTGATTCCGCCTCATTCTCTGGGGGCTGATCCTTCGACTTCGCTGCGCTTCGCTCAGGATGACGGATACTTAAGAAGCTTCCCACTAAATTTCAAACTGTACCACTACCGGATTTTTACCTTGGGGGGGGGGGCTATCGACGGGCGCCTGACGGTTGCTAGGAAATGTCGAGGAGCTTGTTCCCTGATTGGGTTTGGAATAGATTGCGTTATGTCGATCGCGACTCGTACCGGGGACATGGGCAAGACCGGCCTGATGTATGGTCGTCGTGTCGAAAAATTCGATCTTCGGGTCGAGACCTACGGCACGGTGGACGAATTGAACGCCGCGCTTGGTCTGGCGCGTGCTCACGCCGAACTGCCTCTCGTTCAAAACGAGCTTCTTCTTATCCAGAAACAACTGGTTGCGCTCATGGGTGAACTCGCGGTTGCTCCTGAAGATGCGGCGCGTTATCAAAAGGATAAATATCCCAAGCTGGGCCCTGAGATGCTCCAGCATCTCGATGATTTGGTCGCTCAAATCGAAAAGGAAAAAATCACCTTCGACGGCTGGGCCACGCCGGGGGCCAGCGTCGCTTCCGCCGCATTGGATGTCGCACGCACGGTCTGCCGCCGGGCGGAGCGGTTGGTGACCAAACTTGCCGCCGTGAACGAGATGGATCTTCTCGTCATCAAATATCTCAACCGACTCTCGGATTTGCTTTGGCTGATGGCGCGTTACACGGAGACGAGGTTATCCCTTTAACGCCGCTAACGCCGTTTCCCGCATCTCACGAATAGCCTGCCCGATATCAGGGCGTCCAAAAACCGCCGTTCCCGCCACGATCACTTCAGCCCCGGCGCGAACGCTCGGCTCGATCGTCTCTTTGTCGAGGCCGCCATCGACCTCGATGTCGTACTTGAAGTTACCCTCTTTTCTCCAGGCCCGGGCTTCCTCTACTTTGGGTAACATATCCGGCATGAATTTTTGTCCGCCAAATCCGGGCTCAACGGTCATGACCAACACCCGGTCGAGCTGATTCAGATGGGCGCAAATGGCGGAAAGGGGAGTCTTCGGTTTAACGGAAAGACCGACATGGCAACCGAGTTTTTTGATTTCGCTAATCGTTGCCGATGTGTCGTCCTCCGACTCGACATGAAAAGTGATGTTCGCAGCACCCGCTTTTGCAAAAGCCGCGGCATATTTTCGTGGATGCGAAATCATGAGATGAACATCAAGTGGCAATTTCGTGAGTGATTTGATTCGGGCCACGATCGCTGGGCCAAAGGTGATGTTGGGCACGAAATGACCATCCATGATATCGACATGGAGCAGGTCCGCGCCGCCTTTTTCCGCCTGGGCCAGATCGGCCTGAAGGTTGCCAAAGTCGGCGGAGATGACCGATGGTGCGAGATAAACGGCATTCATGGGGTTGGGGCTGGAGGCAGCTTCGCAGCGGCAGCGTGGTCAAGCATCCAGATTTTGGTGCCATCGACAGGCTGAACGCGTTGGACCGGATAGGTGAGCTTGTCGCGGTAGTCGACCAAGACTTGCTGGAGCATGTCCGTTTTGTCCGCGCCAGCAACCAGGAGCAGGATATTGCGGGCAGCGTTCAGGACCGGGAAAGTGAAAGTGATGCGGTAGGCTTTGAATTTGACCACATGATTGGCGATGACCCAGTGTTCCATTTCCGCCAGGCCGAGCGAATCTGGAAACAGGGAGGCGGTGTGTCCGTCCGGGCCCATACCGAGCAGGATCGCGTCAAAGCGGGGAAAGCCGTTGAGCCGCTTCGAGTCGGGGAAGATCGTGTGCATCTCGACTTCGTAATCGGCGGCGGCTTGTTTGGCGTCGGGCAACTCGGCGCGGATGCGGTGCAGGTTTGCTTCCGGCACCAATCCGGTTGAGAGCAGCGTATTTTTAACCATGAGATAATTGCTGTCGAGATGATCGGGTGGGACATGGCGTTCGTCGCCGAAGAAAATCTGGGTTTTGTTCCAGGGAAAATTCCGGTACGCGGGATCGGTCGCCAACAGACTGTAAAGTTTTTTGGGAGTGGAACCGCCTGCCAGCGCCAGGGTGAAAATCCCGCGCGCGGCCACACTGCTTTTCGCCAATTGAGCGAGTTTAGCCGCCGCAGCTTGGGCCAGCGCGTCGGCATCTGGATAATCGTAACGGGATTCCTGATTCATAAAAAGTAATCGAGAAAGTGGCCCGGCAAGGATTTGAACCTTGGACCAAGTGATTAAGAGTCACCTGCTCTACCGCTGAGCTACCGAGCCAAAATGTTCTTCGTGAGCGAATGGGTACTATGCAACGTCCGCTCGGAATGGCAAAGAAATTTCCCTCCTGCGTTGAGGGAAGCTGCAACCATTTAACGACTAACTTCAAGGATTGCCGCGATTACAACGCTTGGAGTTGTGAAGATTCTTGTCTCGGGCGTATCACTTCCCTGGTCCCGGCGGATTGAAGAAGACGGCAGTGGTAACATCGTCGTAATCCGTGGCATTGCCGCTCAAAGAGTTCTGTGAATAATAATTCTGCGTGCTAGTGCCGACGTTTTCCGACTTGATGGCGAAAGTCTCGGTGTGCGTTATTGTGTTGTCAAATATCATGTTATGGCTCGTTTCTTTGTTGGGTTGCGAGCCGGTGCGAATTCCTCTCAAGCAGGAATCGACGCTATTGCCAATGACGGTGTTCCAGTTCGTGCCGTTGCCGCCGAATGCGTAGCAGTTAACACCGATAGACGCATGGGATATTATGTTGTCGATGGATTTGTTGTACTTACCGCCTTCCTCAAAAAAGACGCCATACCGGCTGATGAATCCATTGATCGTATTGAACTGAACCACGGCGTTCGATGTCGAGGAATCGCCGTCGTAGCCGTCGAACCCGCACGTATCGATAAAGTTGCCTGTGATAACGCCCCGCCCAGCCTTGTGGTTGTTTTGCAAATAGATGCCGCGTCCGCCGATGTTGTGGATCGAGCATCCCTTGATGAAACTCGGTGTGTCGTGCAGGCCGGTGAGGAAATGGATTCCCTTGGCCGGATTCGAATGGTGCATGCCGTTCCCAAAATTCTGAATGCGCACACCGTCGACTCCAACCATCTCATATGAAGAAAAATTGATCCCGCCAGATCCCTTTGCACCGTGCTCGCCCCCGTCAATCAATCCACCCGAGATGTAGCAGTTGGTGGTGCCGTGGTCCGCGGATTGAATCACCGTTTTAACCGTGTCGGTGGCAGCCGAGCTAAGCAGGAACGAGCCGGTCAGCAGCAGGCAAGTATTGGAATGGATTTGGAACGAGGCTGTCGCGAAGGTGTAAGTCCCGGGCAGGTGCAGCACAATCACATCCTTTGGATGCGCCTTGCGCGCCGCTTCATATTTCGCCTGCAAATCATCGCTCGTCGTCGATTCGATCGTCACGTCAGTCCGGCCCATTCCCCGCACGATTACCGGCTCCTGGTGCGGATTGCTGACCGTGGGCGGATAGAAATAACTATTGCTGGTGTCGTTCAACGGGGCATTGAGCGGCACGACGAAATTTCCAGAGGCGGAACTCTCATACTGGTTTGCGTTGCCGGTGAGCGTATTGTCGAACACCACGTTGCCGGAACCCGCAAGGCTCAATCCCGTGGATGTGTTATCGGTGATATGATTGGAAAGGCACATGTTATCCGTCGCTTTCGCGGTCACGGTGATGCCGACGCCGTTGCCGGAAATCGTGTTGCCCGTAATGGCATTGTCATCTTCACTCACCATGATGCCGGTGCCGTTTGTACTGCACGTGCAATGCACCACAGTCCCATGGGCCGACCCCATCCAAATTCCCCCGCCCTGATTGCCGGTGCAGACGTCGTCCTCCAACACCGCCTGCGTCGCATCCTTCACGCTGATTCCGTAGTGCGTGCTCTTGCTGCCCGTGACGGTGCATCCCTTGACCGTTAGTTCATTGTCGAATGCGGTTATGCCGTTGCCGGTGAGCGCGATGGCGTCCAGTCCGGCGTTCTGCGCCGTAACCTTGTTGATATTCACCCGGTTGCATGCGGTTGCGTTGATGCAATTCATGGCTCTGCCACCTGCATCGAGCGTCCCGCCCGCGATGGAGACACAGGTCTGCCCGTTGATGGCGATGAGACTCTGGGCGGCGCCAGTGGCCGCGGCGCGCAGGACCGTGGTAGGCCCGAGCACCAGACATTCATTCGAGGTCAATTTCAGCGGATCGTCTGTGATGCTGTAGTTGCCGTTCAGCTTGATGACCAGAACCGCCGCCGGATTGGCCTTGCGCGCGCTGTCGATCTTCGCCTGGGCGGTGGAAATCGATCCCGAGGCGTCGTCAACGGTCACCATGCTCTCACCCACCGGCTTCTCGATGAAGTTGGCACTGGCATGGGTAATGGATGGGGTAGTCGATGGGTCAGTCGATGGGTCAGTGGATGGGTCGGTGGATGGGGTAGTCGATGGGGCTTTTTTCGCAATTGCCGGGCAGGGACTCGAGATCGAAATTGCGGCAATCAGCACGCCCATGAGCATCCTCCGCGTGAAGTGTTTAGGTTGGGTCATGAGGATGCGTCCGGATGGTTGGCAAGGATTAGACATAGAGTTTTATTGATTAATTGTTCATCGCGGCGTAACAGCCGACGGAAAAAAGTGGATAGCCGTTGCAGCCCATTTCCTTCGGCTTCTCGATACGGAAATACTGGGCCCGATCCGGTAAAGTAGTCCCCAGTCGGGCATAATCCTGCTGATTGCACATCCCTTGAATTTCGATACTCTGGCCGTTAAGAAATAAACCCTTGTTGGAATCCCACTTAAGGGTACGAATTCCAAATGGTGTTTGATAAGCGTCGACGCTACCTTTCGGGCCGGTAATTGTCGAGGCTATATGATAGAATTTTGGCGAATCCAATGACCATAGAGTGAGTGGGATTCCGAATGGTAATCATTTGTTCGATGATTTTGTCGCCACCTCCGGTGATTGCAACATTAAAGACCGTTGCCGTGGCCGCGGTTTCTCCATTGGAATCGGCAATTGTTGACGTCAAGTTGCACGTGATCGGATTCGATTACGAAGTATACCCTATGGTCTTGCCACAGACTGATAAAGGGAAAGTTTGAAAACCGGAGGTTTTCATCTCAGTTGTTTCTGCTTTCTACATACCCTGCGGTCTTGCCGCAGGGTTCCCGATTTTCAACTGAAATACGGATCCAGGCAATGGGATACGAGCCAAGCCTTAAATTTTCGATCTGACGCGCGCGTCGGCCAACTTCGTTACGAGGTTGTCCACTTCGCGTCTTTCCATTGAGTTTCAGTAGGCGCACCACTTCCGTAATTCCCATACTTGAGGTTGAACGAGCCTCCTTTGCCGCCGCCGGCCGTATACTTTTTAACATCGTTGATGTAGATGGTCACCGTGTTGGCATTAAGGTCGTGGACAATTTTTATCTTCACCCATTTGTTCAGAACGCCGGTGGCCAGCACCACATCGCCCCCCTGTTTTTCCAAGGTACCGCCGTCCTTGCTGTAGCCGGAGATGGCCATGAAGGAGCTCGCTTTTGCATTAAAAATCTGGATACAGATCTTGCCGGCCACCTGGATCAGCTTCAGTTGTCCGGTGAACGTATGCACGCCGGTTTGATAGTGCGTGTCGGTATCATGTTCGACGCGGTTGCAGGTGGTATTCAGATGGTAGAATGACTCGATCCCGCCCGATTTGGTGTATTTGGCTCCGCCATCGGTGAAACTGGAGACGGCATGGTGGTAGTGCTTGTCGAACAATTCATAGTCAATAAAGTCCGCCCGGGCGACACTTGCACCCAGCAGCATGGTAAAGAGACCCAAGGCCAGTTTTGGTAGGACTGTTTGGTTTAATCGTTTCATATTTTTTTTTGTTAACTTTTATTGGTTAGTTGGTTTAAGAACAGAGGAAACGAATGATTAAGTCTCGCTTTGTTGATGTCCAGCACAATATTAGCAATGACGACTTGAAGTGGTTCCCTTCTTTTCATGTGACATGATGTGACAAGCTGTTTTTACTTATTGGGCTTGAGGTCGGGCGTATGCCCAAAAAGCACAGGTGACGCTGCCACCATTGGAAGAATACGAAAGGCGCGCGAAGTCTGGAAATCTGATTACCGTTATTCAACCAGAACTGGCTGCCCAGGCGCCGTGATGGGTTATTTATTGGGTGTCAAATCCAAGAACATCTTCATCCGTCAGTTTATTGAAGAGTTGGGGGCCGAGGGAATTTTGAAAATTTGATTGGTTTTGTTGGGAAAATTGCTGCATTACGGCCTGCACGCCTGCCCAGTCAACAGCTTGCCCTTCCGCCTCGGTTGCGTGGGCCTGGTTCTCATAATTGCTCACGCTGTTGTCGTAGTCTTGAATTTGGGCGTAAAGACTCTTTACGTTGCTGTCGCTTAGCCCCCAGGCGGACTGATATTGTTTCAGCGTCCGGTAACGACTGTCCTGGTTGTTTTGATATTCAGCGTAAGCATCCGCGCCGAGAGCATTTTGATAGGCGGTCTCACGGGCGGCGTCGAGGGCATTGACTTGCGTGTCATAAGCTGCGCTGGACAATTGGCCGGACTGCAACTGCTGCTGCAATTTCGCGCTTTGGTCGGTCCATTGCTGTTGCGCCTGAAGCATTGCTGCGACCTGCGTCTGGCTTGCATTGAGGTTGAGCAATTGACGGCGTAATGCGCCGGTGTCGGGATTGTCGTCGCCCTGTATCGCAGCGTAGCGGTCATCACCGAGAAGCGTTTTGAGTTGTTGATTGTATTTTTCCTGTGCCAATCCAGTTTGCCGGTCGGCATCGGCATCATCCATCCGGCCTTCGAATTGAGCCACTTGGGAATCATGCTGTTCGCGCTGCAAATTTTTATACAATTGATAGAGTGACTGGCTCTCGTCGGCGGACAAATTTAGATTTGCATGGTCAAAATTTCGTAGCGTGTTCTCTTGGTCCCATTTGAGGAATCCTTCATCGCCCAGCACGGCGCGCAACGCCTTTTCCTCCTCGGCATCGTGCTGCAGTGTCAGCAACGCCAGCGCGTTGTCGCCAATCTCGCCGCGATTGAAGCGGCGTTGCGCGTCCGTCATGCGCTGTTGCCAGCGGCTTTCAAAGTCCGCTGCGGCAATTTCACCGATGCGTTGTTTCGAAAAGCCAGCGTCATGCAAGGCCTGGATCCAGTCCGTTTGGGATGGAGCGTCTGTGACATTTTTTTTTGGCAAAGATGTTGTTGCGCTTTGGATGACCCGATTTGTAACGGCAATGACGGATGATGTTTTCGGTGCCTGCGTCGGTGACCAAAGAAAAAAGCAGATAGCGACGCAATTCAAACCGACCGAAATATAGAGCCAGTTTTTAATTTTCATAAACGAACGGCGACGACCGGCCAATGCTCCTGGCCTTCGATTTGGCTCTGATTCAAGGCGGGACTTTTTCGCATCTTGAGTTTTCACGACGTGTTTGGTCGTGATTTTCCATTTAGTTTCTTGCCCACGACCAGCGTGAGCTTTTGCGATTCTCTTCCGGCTCTGCAGGATTACAAGTCCTTTTTGTCCAGTCCGCCCACGGTTTTTCTCTGGCAAAGGGAGATGCAAAAGCTTGCATTCGCCCCTTAAGTAGCAATTAATTGATTATATGATGCGATTCTTGCGGAGTACTATACTTTGTCTGAGCTTTTCTTGCGGTGGCTTTTTTCTTCACGCGGCCAGCCCCGCCGAGCCCACCAAGACCCTGCTTTTTGAAAAGCCTTCCGGACAAGTCACCCCGCACGAAGTCCAGGCTTTCAAGGATTTCATGGCCGAAGCGACTTTTCCCAAAGACAACACCCACAATGCGATGGTCTACGGTTCCGGCGGCGCCTATGTGGAGGCGCTCGGGCTCATGTACGAGATTACCGCCGATCCGGAAATTCTCAACCGGATGATCACGTTCACGGACGATATGCTTGCCGCCCGGAATAATCCAAAAAACGGACGTGTGATGTGGACGGGCGAGCGCGACCTGGTCTGGCCGAACAAAGCGGCGGATAGTCCCGACGCGACCGATTCAAGCACGGAAAACGGGGACGTCGTCGGGCATATCGCCTACGCGGCAAAACTTATTTTGAAGAACAAAAATCTATGGGCAAAAAAAATAGGGGAAGACCCCAATGGTTTCGGCGCAACCTATCTTGACCGAGCCAAAACCTATGTCCAGGAACTGGACAAGACAATGGACACTTATATCGTTAAGTGGCTCGTCGATCCCGAGACACATCTCTATCACTTTCCGACGTCCAAACTGTACGACAAAGATAGTGTGAAAAGTCCCTGGGGTAAACCGGTTCCCTGGAACCAGCAGGCTATGCTCAACAATGCATTTCTGCGCCTAGCCGAATGCCATGAGTTGCTGAACGATTCACCCCAGCGCGTCAAAGCGTATGATGTGGTGGTAAAAACGTCGGTCGATTCATTCCTCAGCCGGGTGAAGCATGTCACCATTGCGGAACACGCCTGTTATCAATGGAGCTACTCGTCAGATGATCCGACTCTTCATTACCCCGAGGACGCCGCTCATGGCGGGTACGACATCATCGGGATGTACCGCGCTTATTTGAGCGGCAGGTATGGCGTTACCGCCGACCAGATGATACCCTTTGCCAATACGGTCACCTACATTATGGCACAGCCGGGTGACAAATTTGCCGGGCGCACAAATGGTGAGCTTGGCAAGCATCCCGCCGGAAGCCTCGGTGGATATTGGATATGTCTTTCCGAGTTCAAGCACGATTTGTTCCCGCAGTTTGTCGCTTCCAACCAGGAACGCGCCAAGACTACCCCCCTGATGACAGCTCTCCTTCTCTGGACAAGAAACAGGCTTGAGTCTCATTAAAAGGGCCAGTCCCAAGTCCAAGCGATGTGCCCAATGGGTTCAAAGATAAAGCTGGCAATATGAAAAACGAAATCTACGAAGAAGGTACGCTTGCTTATGCAAGCAAGCGTACTAATTACGCCCGAGTTAAGGGGTTGGAGCTGTCGTCGTCGTCGTCTTTCTCACGATGACTTTTGTGGCAACCATTTTATCGCCATCTTGCGTGTAATAGATGGTTACGGGAGAACCTGATTTTACTGTTTCACTCGAAACCGTATTGCCGTTTTCATCAACGTAGGTTGTCGTTTTTGAGTAGGAGTAGGTGGCCGGATCGGTTGATGTCGACGTTTTAACGACGATGGTGTCCGGACCATACTGACTAACGGTGCCATCGGATGATGTCGTGGTTGTCGTGGTTGAGGTGGTGGCAGGGGGAGGGGTCTGCGCGATGGCTGGGTTGGCGGTGAATAGCATCGCTCCTAAAAAGGCGAGGCTGCTCATATTACGGATCGTATTTTTCATTCGTGTGCTTTCTTATGATGCCGTCGCATGGACGGCGGTTATGGGTTATACTGACTGGAGTTTAGCTTGCTGATGTTGTTAAGAGGCTTTGGAGTTTGATAAGCGCGGCAAGAGAAAACATGCTGCTCGCTGTTTCATTTGGGAGCATTATTCGGATCATTGTCAGATTTCTTATCCGGCTGTGCAGCGGGTTGCTTGTCATGGGGTTGTTGTGGAGCTTGCTGTGACGGATGGGATTCTTGTTTCAGCTGGGCCTGCTCTTGTTGATGCTCTGGATGCTGCGGCTGGGCCTGCTCTGGGTGCTGCGGCTGGGCCTGGTCTTGCTGATGTTCTGGATGCTGCGGCTGGGCCTGCTCTTGCTGATGCTCTGGATGCTGCGGCTGGGCCTGCTCTTGCTGTGGCGCAACTTTTTGCTGGATCAGGGCTTGTGAGTGAGTGGTCTCTTGCGGTTGCTGCACCGAAGTCGGCTGGGTGTGTCGCTGATTTGAATATTGTCGTTCTTGCGCCGTGGGTTTGGCCTGCACCCCTCCTTTGCCACCATTAAAGCTTACTTTGCTTGCATTGTTGTTAATGGCTGTCCTATCCACATATGTATTGTGATTGCTGGATGACCTTACGTTGTTTACGGCCGTATTATACGAGAAATGTCCTCCCTGCCAGCGACCACCGCCGTAGCCATGGCCCCCGTAACCATAGCCATAATTAATGCCGCCATAATAACCAACGTTCGGTCCCCAGTAACCTGGGTAAAATACAAAAGCGCTTCCATTTGATTCCCAATAAGGAGGGGTCCAAAACACCCCAATTTCAGGAGGTTGGACCCACTCCCCCGGAACCCAGTAATAAGCATTATCGCCATAAGCCCAATAACCCGGAGTCCATATATAACCATCGTCTGGACAGACGGGCTGTTCGTATACTTGAAGCGGTGGAGGCGCTATGTCGATTGATATAGACACTTGGGAAAATGCAGGTGTCGCTCCTAAGGCCAAAACCGCAATAATGAAGTACTTGGCCAGGAAATTTCTCTGAGAGGTTTTCATATCCCGAACTAAACCTCAATAACCAGATGAACGCTATGGGGTGTATACCCCATTGGTAATTTTGACCGACAAAAACCGCGCCACATACCCTATCCCTATCAAGGGAAAGCAAGCTCAGCGTTCTTCTAAAGCGAAAGAGTGGGGTGCAGCGTGAGTGGCACCATTTGGTAGGGTTAAACCCCATAACAGTCAGCCAAACTGAAGGGTAGCTTATATCAAGCAAATAGATGGGAATAACCTATGGATACAATCATCGAAAAAGATTCACCAATCCCGGTGTTACTTCTCTTAGCTGCCATATGCTTAATCCTCAGGGGAAGCGGACTGGGACTCGCTTATATGGGCATGCTTTTAGAAGAATAAATTAAAGGGGCTCTCAGTTTCATATTGTCCGCACCAAACAGGCGCTCATCCGGCGTAAGGGCTGTCGGCCCTCGCGCAGGACAAGCGCCTGAAGAAGGTTAATCATCATCCTTTTTTGTTTGTGTCGTTGTAGTCGTACTTTGGGTGGTTGTGGCAGGCGCTGCTTGTCTGACCACGACTTTACTTGCCACCATTTGATCTCCGTTTTGAGCGTAAAACACGGTCACGGGTACTCCCGATTTCACGGTTTCGATTGAAACAGGATTTCCGTTTTCATCTACATAAGTGGTCGTCTTGCTATAAGAATAGCGCACAGGAGCGGCCGAGGGAGAGGTCCTGATTTCAAAAGAATCCGGGGCGAATGTACTGACGGTTCCTTCAGATGAAACCGAGCTGGTAGTAGTCGTGCTTTTTGTGACCGTTTCATCGTCTGCCCGAAGAACCGTTGACGAGATCAGCGGGAGAGTGAATAAAGCGGCGGCAATAGGAATGGCTTGAATATAGTTTTTCATAGATTTTATCAGTTTATGGTTAAGACACTTATAATTTGAGTGCCTTCTTCCTCCTTCATTGCATTGAGCATGCCAATTAAAGCTGGAATAGGCTTAAGTTTTAAGCGCCAGTTAGTTGCGTCATTTTTACTTATCAACATCCGAGTCCATGGCATTGCGAATCGCCAAGATTCTTCTCTTTTGATGCAAGGTTTAATGATTCATCAAATCTGGAGTGATCCTAACGCATACCTGATTCGCCCGAGTGTGCTGCTTCCGGTGATGACTTCAGAAGTAAAGTAGGGTTTTTCAACGACTGGCCGTAAAGCACAAATGGGTATCTGCTGTGAAATGACCTGCTTCCCGTGGTTGCTCAACCACTACCTTAGGGGAATAGGGAATAAGTGCGCGACAGTCTTGATGAAGGTGTTCAGCCCAACGGGCTTGGCCAAAAAGGCGGTAACTCCGAGGCGATTACACTCACTTAAATCGTGGGGATCACTGGAACCCGTCATGATGATGATGGGCACCGCCTGTAAGCGCGGTTCTTGTCGTATCTTTTTGAGCAACTCCGCGCCGCTAAGGCTGGGCAACCGAAGATCGAGAAAAATAACAAGTGGGGGTTGTGCGACTCTCAATAAAAAATCGAGGGCCTTTTGTCCATCATCAATGACTGTGACATGGTCATCAATTTGGGCTTTTTCGAGCTGGCGAATGAGCAGGAAACTATCATCGGCATTATCCTCCACGACGATGATTTCTCCTATTTTACTGGATTCCATAGGGATCAGGAGCTCTTGGATTTGATCGATGCCATGGTGGCCCGTTTTCTAAAAGCTCTTTTAGTCATGATCATGCCGCTGAGGTCATTTACTGCATCCGTTGCCAATTGCTTGAGGCGAAAGATGTCCTTATGAGTTAAAGAAGAATAAGTACCGTAGATTTCATTCATAACGAACTGCACTTGCAGCCGTCATGCCACTTTATTTTTATACTTTGTTACGCTGATCAATAACGACTTACGTATGGGCTACGGGCCAAGAAAGAAAATTCGTCAGGCATTTTGCGAGCCAATCCGTTAGTTCATTGGCAATTCTCTCGGCGCAATTTCGGTGGAACTTTGAGAATGAAAAATCTCCGCAATGGCTTTGGAAAAGATAGCAAAAGTCACGGCTTCTGAACGTAGCTCAAAATTCCTAGTGCACTGCACTTTTGGAGATCACCTAGCGAATTTGACGAGGTCATGACAATTCCTCACAAAAATAACACATGGCATCGACAATATGCATGACTGTCCTAAGAGCAGTCGCAAATAGCCGATTGAAAGAAAAAACGCTGAGAGATTTTCGGAATGCAACTAGTTGTCACTTGTGCGTAATCAAGAAGTTGGAAAATCTGGCATGTCCATTGCAAAGATCAATGCGTGAACTTGTCTTTGAAATTACTTTCTGTCGTAGGTCAGGCGGCCGTGCCTCTCCTCGGCTATGAAATCGCTGGCACCATCGGCTTATTGGGTATGACGCTGAATCACCTGGCGACACATTCACTCCCCAGAATCAGCAAGGAGAATCACTGACTTTTTCCGAAAATCGGTACAGATAAAAAGAAATAACGCAAAATCACCATACACATATAATATAATATGACTCTTATTCTCCTCATTGTTGTTCTTATTCTTCTTTGCGGCGGCGGCGGATACGCTTACCGGGGGCCTGTCGGCGGCGGCGGTGGACTCGGCTTGGTACTTGTTGTCCTGCTCGTACTCTACTTAATGGGCTTCCTCCCCGGGTAAGAGCGACGAGGTCTGCCATTTCTGCGAATGTTCCCTTGGAATAGATTAGCAGTTAATTTAGGCAGCTCTTGCATTATACAAACAATTTGTCGACTGTCTCATGATCATCCCCACAGAACCTATCGGAAGCATTCCCCGGCCTCTTTCCCTAATCGAACTGGTCAGATCCACCGGCAGCACAGATCCGAAACTGGATTCAATTTACGATGAAGCCGTCCGCGATACCATCGAGCGCTTTGAAGAAACCGGCTCTCCTGTGGTGAGTGATGGGGAGCAACAGCATATCGGGGCGCACACTTGCCCGGGAGGAGATTGTGATGATACCTCCACCACACGCGACACGGCGTTCGCCAAAATCAGAGTCCGGGTTTTGGGTACGGCCTTGGCGGCCAAATCAATCGCTGGAGATTAAATGACAAACGATCAGAATGAAGATGTTCAACTTCGTTCTGTGGCGTTACAAAACGCCCAAAGCATCCTTGCTGCACGAGAACAGGCAGAGCGGGAACTGATTTCGGCGAAAGCGGCCCTCGAAGCAAAAACGAAGGAACTGGCCATTTCCCTGGCGATGGTCCAGGCCACACTGGAAGCCGCAACCGACGCAATTCTTGTGACGGATACGCAAGGCCAAATCACAAATTACAATCGAAAGTATACGGAAATGTGGAAGATACCCTCCGAGGTCATCGAGACGAGAGACTATAAGAGACTACAAGAAATTTGTTCCAAACATCTTCACGATTCATGGCAATACCTATTGCGGATAAATGAAATATATTCCAACTCCACACAGGAGAGTTTTGATCAGCTGAGGTTGATTGATGGAAGAGTGATCGAGATGGTTTCCACCATCCAACATGTCGAAGACAAAAACGGCGGGCGGGTTTGGAACTTTCGAGATATCACGGACCGCACGAAAGCCGAGGAAGAGGTGCGGCGGCAACAGGAATGGTTACGGGTCACGCTAGAGAGTATTGGTGACGCCGTCATTACAACAGACATCCATAGTCAGGTGACTTTTCTCAATCCCATAGCTGAGATATTGACAGGTTGGCCCTTTGAAGAAGCTCTCGGCCAGCCTCTGAAGACCGTTTTTAACATCATTAATGAAAAAAGCCGCCAGCCGGCACTCCATCCCATTGATCAAGTTTTACGTGAAGGGATCATCGTCGAGCTCAGCAATCATACGGCTTTGATTGCCAGAGATGGGACTGAAATCTCCATCGAAGATAGTGCGGCTCCCATCCGGGACTTCACTGGAAAACTTTTGGGCGCAGTGATGGTATTTCACGACGTTATCAACAAACGTCAGGCCGAAGAAGCCTTGCGGCAAAGTGAACAGAAGCTGCGTGCGATTTTTAACCAGGCAGCAGTGGGAATCGCTACTATCGACCTCGAGGGACAATGGGAAGAGGTAAATCAGAAATTTTCCGATATTCTCGGTTATACGCATGAAGAACTGTTGCAAATTCCGCTGCGAGACTTGACCTATTCGGAAGACTTGCCGAGAAGTAATCAAAAGATAGAAGAGTTGCTCGCCGGTCATATTTCAGATTACGCATTGGAAAAGCGATACATCCGAAAGGACGGTTCTTTAGTTTGGAGCTTGGACACTGTTACTTTGCTTTGGGATGCTGAAGGCAATCCACGCCAATTTCTGGTGATCGTGGAGGACATTACCCTACGAAAGAAAGTCGAGGAGGATTCGTTGCGGTTAAGCGCCGTGGTCGAATCTTCGGATGACGCCATCATCAGCAAGACGCTCACCGGAATTATTACTTCATGGAACCAGGCTGCGGAGAGGATGTTCGGATATACAGCACCAGAAGTTCTGGGAAAGTCCATTTCGATTCTTTTCCCGCCGGAACGTCTCGAAGAAGAACGAGACATCATTGCTCGTTTGAAGCGGGGAGAGCGAGTTGATCATTACGAGACTGAGCGAATTCGGAAAGACGGAACATTCCTGAATGTGTCCCTAACTGTTTCCGCGCTCAAAGACCACAACGGACAAATCATTGGGGCATCGAAAATTGCTCGCGACATCACCGAGCGAAAACGGGCCGAAGTAGAATTACGGCAGGCCCAGGAAAAATTGAATTTGTATGCCGAGGAACTGGAAAAACAGGTTGTTGCGCGCACTGCTTATCTGGATGAGAGCATTCGATCGTTGGAATCAGTCTGTTATACCATTGCGCATGATTTGCGATCACCTTTACGGGCCATGCAAGGATTCACTCAAATCATAGCAGAAGATTACGCGCCTGCTTTCGATGAAGAAGGGAGAGCTTTGACTTCCAGGATTGTGACCGCAACAACCCGTATGGATGCGTTGATTCATGACCTGCTCGAGTATGCAAAATTAAGTCATGTCGATCTTCCCTGCCAAACTCTCGATTTGAACGAGGTGATGCAAAAAGTCATGGAAGCCCTTCATTCGGATATCATTTCCAAAAAAGCTCAAATTCTGATTCAGTCATTGCCTCCAGTCTGGGGGAATCAGACGATTGTCGAGCAGATCCTGACGAACATCCTCACAAATGCTTTGAAGTTTGTAGAAAAAAATGAGCCTCCGAGTATTGAAATTTGGTCGGAGTCGATGGAAGGAGGCCCCAGGATATTTATCAAAGACAATGGCATAGGCATTGCGGAGAAACATCAAGATCGTATTTTTGAGATGTTCCAAAGACTGCATGAAAATGAGAAGCAATACGCTGGCACCGGAGTGGGATTGGCCATTGTCAAAAAAAGCATCGAACGGATCGGGGGCAGCGTCGGTCTCTATGCCCTGGAATCTCAAGGCAGTTGTTTTTATCTGGATTTTTTACCTGGAGAGAATTTGTGAAATCAGGAATTATTTTGAACGTTGATGACAACGAAGATGATCAGTTCCTTTTACAGAGAGCATTCAAGAAAAGTGCTTCATCTTTAGACCTTCGCATAGTGAGTGACGGTGAAAAAGCAATCGAGTATTTGGGCGGATTGGGTGAATACCAGGATCGAGAACTTTTCCCAATTCCGGGTATCATTTTGTTGGATCTCAAGATGCCACGAAAGAACGGGCTTGAAGTTTTAGACTGGATGAATCGAGAATCTTTAATAGGTCAATTTCCGGTTGCGGTCTTTACCTCTTCTCAATACATAACAGACATTAAGTGCGCTTATGATCTAGGAGCCCGTTGGTACTTAACCAAGCCAGTAGACTTTACTGAATTAACACAATTGGTTTATTTGTTGAACCGCTGGTTTCAGAGTCCAACGGAAATCGACTTATCTGCTTCCTCTCATTATCGACCACCATCTCCATAAATAAATTGTAATCCAAACCGAATATCTTTCTCTTAGGGAAAAAGATATTTGTTTAAGTTTCAGCGGGATTGTCACGTCGCTTATGAATTTTTTTGTCAGGCATTTTGCATCTTAATTTTATTAATTATCCGCATCTTAAGTCCAATATCTTGTCTTTTACTTGAGCAATAATTTGTAAGTCATTGTTGCTGCATGCGAACTCTCTGTAAGTCGAAAATGGCACGGCCATTGCAGAGCTATTATCATGGAAAATCTTCTATCCCGGTGGACAGACGATTTTGCCTTCCGTGAATGAAGCAACTAAGTATTCGATTTTGTAAGTTAAAAAACATTCGGCAACCCCTCTATTCAATTTTTATCTGAAAGGCTCTTATGACGACAAATGACAAAATAACCAACACTCGCGAAACACTCATTAAAGATGCAGACCATCTAAAAAAGGATGCAGGGAAGATGATCGAGGATGTCCAAAGACACGCTTACGCTCATGTCGATGCCGTTAAAGATCAGGCGAAGGACACATTTGATCTCGCGCGCGATTTCGTAAGGGAGCGTCCTTTTCAATTCGCAGCCGCAGCGCTTTTCCTTGGTTTCTTTATCGGAACTTTTCGTCGGAAATAATCCCGATTCAAAAACAAAAACGCGTCCACTATTACCACCTTAGAGGAGCTATTCGTTGAGCTGCTTTAAGATCGTCATAGTGCGGGGGAAATCAGATGATCAAGGCCCTAGGTGCTCGAAAGCTCGGAAAATGATAGGCGTAGTGCCTTAGTGGAATGAGGATGTTCCCGTAGGAAAGCGGTGGTTGCTAAAACCACCGCTTTCTATTTTTGAAGGCCAGCTAGTATTCGTAGGTAAAGCTGACGCTCAAAATACAACTACAGTTTACTGCGTACTGCGCGCACCCAGGCCGAGAGCGAGAACTCCTCCCACAATACAAATTCCTCCGACAATGGGTGGCAACGGAACGGTATGAGTTTCGTCGTGTTGAATTTGAACAGGTCCAAGTTGAGCGTCTTTTTTGGTCGAGGTGTAGCTGAAGCCTTGGTAGACGAGAGCCAGTACCCCGATAATGATGAGAACGATGCCAGCTAGTTTCATGGATTTCCTTTGTATGGTTGTATGGTTATTTGCTGAATTTGTTCAAGAGCAACCGCGAAGCAGAAAAATGATGATGAGAATCGGGAGCGGTATTCCGATCAGCCAGAGTAAAAGCAAAGAAACTTTTCCGTTGATGGATTTCTTATGATGGAGTGTTTTCATTTTGATATTTCTATATGTTTATTTTTTGGTTGATTTGGCTTTGGCGATAGCCGGAACAGATGCCTTTGCAAGCTTGGCATTCGTCGCGACCTCTTCGCTCAAAGTCACTGAGAGGGTTTTAAGTGCTGCAGTCAGGTCGAGAGCTTTTGCAAGTGAGCATGCAGTCGTATAGGCTGCAATCTCGTAGTGCTCGACGCGCTGACCAGCTGCAATAAGCAGGATATCTTTCATTGCAGGTGTGGCTTTTTCATCAATAGCTTCTTGCCCCTCTTTCACGAGCCCTGCTGTGGCTTGGCATTTCTTGCCGTTAGATTTTACTTTTAGGTCTTTACAAATTTTCTTAATCCGGGCGGCATGCTCCTTGGTTTGTTTCAAGTGAGCCAAGAAGCCCTCTTTCAAATCTGGAGCCGTTGCAGCTTTAGCCATCTTGTGGAGGGCTTTGACGAGTTGAGACTCTGCGCTGTAGAGGTCCTTGAGTTGCTCAACAAAAACATCTTTAAGAATTAGAATTTTTCCCATACACAGAATTATGCAAACGGAGTGCCATAAATTTTTTGAGTATCAATACGTTATGGTTACTGAGAGTTATAGTTTTTCGAAATTAAAGAGCACCGGGCTATTCGCCTGATCGCGATAAGGCTTATCGCATTTTGCGGTATGAGCGCGGTCGCGAGATAAGAAAATAGATTTTGTGCGTCGGGGTATCATGATTGGCTCTTGTCGTATCTAACAAATCGATCCAACCATCGGCAATGGCTTTGGGATGCTCTTAGTCGCTTGGTCACTGCCAAAGGATTAAGCGGGTGGGTGCTCTGAATGGATTTACATTCGGCGAAGTCTTGCGTAAATCCATCGCGCAGAAAAAGGATTATTTGTTCGATTTGACCGGGTGCAATACTGAGAGCAAGTGTTCAGCTCACTGCTTTACTTCCAAAAATCCAGCCCTAAGGTTGCCCCTTGGAGGAGAGATATGAGCAGCATAAATTTATCCAAAATCATTGAGCGGATTGAATGCCGGGTCACAAAAGTCACTATTCCAACAAAGTACCGCGAGGATTTTAGCAATTACCTGACAGGCCGCAAAGTTCAGTTGGAACGGCCACCTAAGACTGATGTGTGGAACAATGTAGAGTCAGCCTACACCGAGTTTGAACTTTCGATAGCATACGAAATAGCAGGACTAATTTTTGACGAGTGGGTCACGCAGAAACATTTAGAGGATGCTCTAGTAGACCCCATTTAAACGAGGCTTTAAATTCAAACTTAGAGTCTGCGCTCGCTCTAGCGGTCATTCCGCATGGATAAAGTGTATTAACCATGCAACTTACTGCTTATTCCAGAGAATCAATTGTATTGCTGAATGGCCATCTTATTGATGCATAAGTAATAACATCGACTCACAGGAGGGTGGCATGTCTATGCCCTTAATCATTAGAGGTGCCGTCGCATATGTCAGGCTTTTCCACAGAGCAGAGCGACTGGCAAACTGCATCCTTTGCTATGCGGTAAAGTGCACATCACCGACTTTTGGGGCTATTGATTTGAAGCCAGTTTTTCAAAGTTGTTGAAATGGAGATGATTAGGGCAACCCGGTCGAATGGCACAGCCATTGCGAATAGAGGATATTAAGGGTTCATTCTTCAGGATGCTGGCGTCTATCATTATTGATTTCGCAGATCAGTTTCTCTGAGTGTAATTGAATCAACTGTAACCATTAAATTAGGAAAGATCATTATGCCGCAAACAATCAATAGAACAATCGAAGGTCAAATCATCGGCGGAGTATTCTCCGATCGTAAAAATGCTGACAAAGCGACCGTTGCGTTTCAAGAACTGGGGGTGCTCAGACAAGATATTCAGGTTCTCGTTCAACCGAACAAGAATGCTTCCACCGCCTATACGGACGAGCTACAGAAACGAGGCTTTGCTGAAGCGCAGGCCCGCTATTATAACGAGGCCATCCGAAACGGGAAAATACTGGTTGCCGTTCACAACGTGACCGATCCCGAACCTATTATCGAGGTCTTCGACCGTTTCGGCGCTGAATATAATCCAGACGGTTCTCGTAACGTTCGCCAGGATGTTGCCGGACTTACCGCAGGTGCGGGCGCTGGCGCTGTAGTCGGCGCTGCAACCGGTTTGGTCGCGGGTGGTCCTATTGGCGCGGCTGTGGGTGGAGCGACCGGTGCCGTTCTCGGAGGGGGCGTAGGAGCTGCCGCCGGAAAAGCTAACGAGCATCGCAAATAAATTACCGGTAAAAATGAGTCGGAGCCAATCGGCTCCGACTCATCGGGCTATATAAAGGCGAAGTCTATGGAATGCCTACATCGAGGCGCTACGCCCAGGATTCGATCCCAATCATTCTCCACCGCAACCGACCGATACTCCTTCCATGCCCACCCATTGAAAAGAAAATGCGTTGCAGGGTTCATTGCAGAATGCCAAGCCATTGTCTTTTGCTCATGCGTATTGCTGTCCGGATTATTCCGCAAACTTCCAGCTGCTCAATGCATCCATCTTCTCATCAACGATATCATGCGACAGGACAAGAAATGGAACGTCACCTGCATAATTAAACTATAGCCGGAGAAACCTATGCACTTGGAAAGAACTCCAATTCAGGAAAGGGAAAGCAAACCTCAATTCATATCCCGCAAGAGCGTGATGATCTTGCTGGCCCTCGTCTATGGATTGGGGGCGATCCTCTCTGCCTCAACCATTATTGCGCATAGCAAGGCCTCCACCCAGGCCATCGAACAAATTCTCGTCCACTACAATATGCAAAATGAGGGCGCACGTGCCCTCGAACGCTTTGACAAAGATAACCCCTTTCTCGGGCTCTTCATCTCTTCACCCATCAGGCATAATTTTGAACTTCCTTCCACCCAGCAAGCCAACAAAGCTCTCTTCTCGGACATAACCCACCTTTTGAAAACAATCCGGTTGGAGTCCTCTACAACTGCGTGGTGGTCCTGGTTTTTACTGAATCTCAGTCTGTTTTACGCCATTCTAGTCATTGCTTTGGAGCGCAATTTCTTTACCCGTTCCGTCTTCTTCTCGTTGACCTGCATTTCCCTCGTTTTCTTCGTCATCGGCGTCCTTGCTCCCGCTATGGTGATCTGGACATCACCCAGCATCTCCATGCCAACTGGCAAGCTGGAATTCGTATTGCAGCATGAAGTGCGGGGAATCGCTGCGATTATCCACGAATTACTCACTACCGGCCACTGGATCGTGGGCGGATTTCTTCTGCTTTTTAGCATTATAACGCCTCTCACCAAGGCTTCCCTCACTTTTTTTGTGACGGCCTGCCAATCAAAATCTCTGAATTATAGGATTGGACAATTTTTACATACGATTGGCAAGTGGTCCATGGCGGATGTTTTTGTGGCAGGAGTGCTTTTGGCTCTTTATGCTTTAAAAGCTCATGAAGCCACCAAATCCATACCCTGCCTGGGTCTCTATTACTTCATTGGATACTGCTTGTTGAGCATGACGACGATAGAGTTGCTGGTTCACTCGGGCTTGGTAGCTGGTAACGACTTGGTGAAAGCGGAAAAGAAACTTGGGAGATGGGTAATCAATGGATTACTCACAGGTTTTCTCTGCTTTGTCTTGGTATCGAGTCTTTACACCTATCAGCAATACACCATGAATATGAAACAAGAGGTGTCGGCGTCTGAGTCACCTCAGAAACTGAATAATGCCGATCTGGTCCTACCTGCGCATCAATAGAGCGCTTAGAAAGATCGGTTAGGGTTGTAAAATGACATACTTTACGCCATTGGTGGCGAAATCCTAGATATCTCAAACGAGAAATATCGCGATGCCCGCGGCAAACATGCCCAGCGTGGTAATTCCCACCGTGATCCGTGCCAGGAGGGAACTCCGTTGGTTATGCATTAATACGCGGTCGCAAGCCACCAGAAGAATGCCCGCCAGAACAAAGGGCGCGAGCAAGCCGTTGATCACGGCGCTCCAGAAAAGAGCATCCATGGGCTTGATTGGTGTAAAAGTCAGGGCCATACCGAAGACAATGGACAGGGTGAGTACTCCATAAAATGCCCGTGCTCGGCGCAACTTTTCATCAAGACCCTGGCGAAACCCAAATGTCTCGGTGAAGACATAAGCTGCAGATCCCGCCAGCGTCGGAATCGCAAGAAATCCCACTCCGATCAAGCCAACGGCATAGAGTAATGATGCGAAATGTCCCGCCAGCGGGGCCAGGGCTTTCACTGCATCCTTGGAACTGTTCAACTGGGTGATTCCATTTTTGTGAAGGGTAAGCGCGGTCGTGAGAATGATGAAATACATGATGAGATTCGAGAAGAAGGCTCCCACTCCTACATCAATGGCCCGCTCCTTCAGTTCCTGGGGATCACCTCCACGACGACTGGCAGCAGTATGTTGGCCCCGTACCTTTTCGACCTCAACCTCCTGTGAAGACTGCCAAAAGAAGAGATAGGGACTGATCGTTGTTCCGAGAATAGCGACCAGTGTTGACCATTGCCCACGGCTCGTGGGCCAGGAGGGCAGAAAAGTATCAGCTAACACTTTGGGCCAATCGGGATGCACCATGAATGCCGTGATGACGTAAGCGAAGAGAGAAACGGCCAGCCACTTTAAAATCGACGCGATGGCATCATATTTGAACCAGATCGTGGCGAAAATAATGGTTATGCCAAAAAACAAAACAAAAATGCTCGCATGCACACCACTGAGCAGATTGGCCACATCCGCCATACCCGACAGGTCCGCACCAACGTTCACTGTATTGGCAACAAAAAGGGCGAGCCCGATTAAGGCGAGTACGGACTTTGGCATTTTTTTGCGCAGAGCCGTGGCGAGGCCTGTTCCTGTCACCATTCCAATTCTGGCACACATCATTTGCACCGCCGCCATAAGCGGGAAAGTGAGAAGTGACGTCCAAAGCATGGACGTACCCAACTGGGCTCCGGCGATCGAATAAGTGACGATGCCTGAGGGATCATCATCAGCCGCGCCCGTCACCAAACCCGGACCAAGGAGGGCAAAGAAACGGCACACCAATCCTTGAGGAGCCTTTGGGGATGTCCTGGCCTTTTTCATCTTGTCACCGATGCATTAAACTAGCCTCGGTGAAAATCGTGGCAGGGGAAGACATCACTTAATTGCAGCCAACAGGCGAAATGATTCCTGATGTATCGCAAGCCATTTGGAGGAAATTTTCTCGAGACTCTTTATTCTTTTCGGTTTTGTTTCCTGTTCAGCCAAGACCTTGGCTAGATTGCCAGCATAATTGCTCGCTTCGATTTGGCTCACGAGAAGGGCACGCACGAATCCGGTGTCTTTTGTGTCGAAAAGCAACTGCTGTTGTTTTTCGTCGCGAATGGATTGGCGCACGTCCAGTTCAATCGGAGGAAGTGGATTCTGGTCCAATTTTATAGCTGGATCATGATCCTCCATTTGTTCAAGGAGAGAACTGCTTTCTTTGGCTGTCTTTGAAATTTTGTCCGCGAAGTCTTCTATTTCCGAAGGAGCATGCTTAACATCCAAAAGCAACGGCAATTGCGCCTCATCGCTGCAAAGTCCATGAAGGAGGTAATAGCCCCCAGCGAGCTTCTCCTGTTTTTTTGCCAGTTCATTTCCCCGGCCCAGCGTAAAAGCGGTGGAAATACACAAGAGGAATGCGATAAAATTCGGGACAAATAATGACTTTACGGTTAATGGCTTCATAAGTTGATTTGTGGGAGATATGTCTATATTGGGTTAACAAAATGATCTGATTTAGTCTTCGATCTTTGGAGCGTCCATGCCAAGGGCATCGGCCAAATCGAGCAAATGATCCTGTTCCTGCGCGATGATCTTGCGCAACACTTCGCCGAGTGCGAATTCACTCAAAGCATCGGCTTGTTTGATTCTCTGACGATAATTGCGAATGGTTTCCTTTTCATTTTCCAGGTCGAACCGAAGCATATCCTCGGCCTTGTCGGAGATTTTAACCTCTTTCGGTGTCTTAGTGGGGACGCCGTTCAGATAGTCGATCTGTTTTGCGATGAGCAAGGCATGACTCAATTCTTCTGCGGCATGAAGTTCCAACTCGCCAGCGATATGATTGAATGCCGCGCCTTTTATGGTTTGACTATAAATGACGTAAGCGATGATGGCCTGATACTCTCGCGCCAGATCTTCATTAAGTAGATTGACCAACTGTTCTCGACTAATTTGTGTTTCTTTACTCATATTTTTTAGGACCCGATGTTTCGTTGGATCGTTTTTTAAAACGATAATTACAACAAATGCATTTCACCTATTGCAATTGGAGTGCCACATCTACAGTCGAGAAATTATACCTCTTGTAATCACGAAACGATTCCCAGGAAGACTCTAATATGTCATGCAATATGACCGCATCGTCATGGGTATTCTGCAAAATGCGATGCGACCGATTCTTACCGGTAAAAATGGCGGCAGAGGTTTTCTTCTGCGCAAAGTGAAAATTGGGGGCAGACAAGCATTTTGCGAATCCATTTATTGGAACACCGTATAATGCAACGCCTACCCGAACGATTATGACGATTTAAACCAATGTCGCATACTTAAGTCACTTATTTTTAATGGCTTGTAAATTCCATGCTACGCTTGGCATCCCATCTGCGATAAACATTTAACTAAAATCGGATAAACTCATTTTAGCCCCAAATCGAAAGGTACCTTATGAAACTCGCAGGAATTATACTCATCATTGTTGGCGTCTTGGCCCTCGTTTACCAAGGCTTCAGTTATACCAAGACAGAAAAAGATGCGCAGCTTGGCCCGATTGAAATTCAACATCAGGAAACGCATGACGTTCCAGTACCTCCGATTGTTGGAGGCGTTTGCATCGTCGGCGGAGTTTTGGCCCTGGCCGCAGGTGGACGACGGGCACTGTAAATCGGATTAATGAACACCACCATCTACAATCCGCGGCGGATGGGAGCCATTCCGTGGGATGGCTCAACGAGCTTTCGTGTTTGGGCTCCCAACGCAACAAATGTTTCGGTTGTGGGTGAGTTCAATAATTGGAATCCGGAAACGCATCTTTTAGGACGAGAAAAAGATGGTCTCTGGGCGATAGAAGTTGGGGGAGCCATGCCAGGCGACCAGTACCAGTATGAGATCAAAAATGGTGAAAGATCTTTTAGGAAAAATGATCCTTATGCGCGAGAGATCCATTCTCAAACAGCTCTCTCGGTGATTTATGAAAATGACCATGAATGGAAGTCCCAGCGTCTGGTCCTGCCCAACTGGAATGAACTTGTCATTTATGAACTGCATGTCGGCACTTTCGTTGCGGGTCCTCATAACAGTCCAGGTCGCTTCGAGCAGATTACGGGGCGTCTGCCTTATCTAAAGAACCTTGGGGTAAACGCGATCGAAATTATGCCGCCCATGGCATTTCCTGGCGAACGCTCCTGGGGATATAATCTGACCAATCCATTTGCCGTGGAAGGTAGTTACGGTGGCCCCGGTGGCCTTAAGCGACTGATCGATGCTGCACATGGCCTGGGCATCGCCATTATTTTGGATGTTGTCTACAATCATTTCGGACCCGACAACCTCGATCTCTGGCAATACGATGGATGGAGTGAAAATAATAAAGGTGGAATTTATTTCTACAACGATCATCGCTCATGGACTCCCTGGGGTGAAAATCGCCCCGATTATGGGCGCGGTGAAGTTCGCCAGTACATCCGTGATAATGCGCTGTTTTGGCTGGAAGAATTTCGGGTTGATGGCCTCCGTTTCGATTCCACCCTCTTGATTCGCAATACGCATGGCGATAACAACAGTCCAGAAACTGATATCGCCGAAGGCTGGACCCTTCTTCAATGGATTAATGACGAGATCCAGCGTTTTTTTCCGGGTTGCCTCACTGTCGCTGAAGATATGATGCAAAATCATTGGTTAACCAAGCCGACAGCAGAAGGAGGAGCTGGATTTGGAACGCAATGGGATAGTGCTTTCGTCCAGCCTGTACGCGCCAATGTCGTGAAAGTGGAAGATGGCGAGCGCTCCATGGATGAAATCGCGCAGGCCGTTCAATTTCGCTACAACGAAGACTGCATTCAACGGGTTATTTATAGTGAATCACACGATGAAGACGCCAATGGCAAGGCCCGTATCCCGTACGAAATCGATCCTGAAGACACGGCTGGTTATTTTGCCCGCAAACGATCGACGTTGGCCGCAGGGCTGGTTCTCACCACACCCGGCATTCCGATGCTTTTTGAAGGCCAGGAATTCCTTGAGGATGGGTGGTTTCGCGATGACAAGGCTCTTGACTGGTCGAAGCTGGAAACGTTCAAGGGCATCAACCGCCTTTATCATGATCTGATTTGCCTGCGGCGTAATATTTACGGCAACACGAAGGGATTAACTGGCCCATTTGTCCGGGTTCATCACCTCAATCAGCAGGACAAAATCATTGCCTATCATCGTTGGGCTGAAGGCGGCTCCAAAGATGATGTTATCGTGGTGGCTTCTTTTACTCATCGCCCCTTGAATGATGGCTATCGGATAGGGTTACCTCATAACGGAAATTGGATTATTCGGTTCAATTCTGATTGGAAAGGCTACAGCCCAGACTTCGATGATGTCAGTAACCCCGAAGGGCAGGTCGTTGCCGAGAAAGAAGCCCGAGACGGCTTTGAATATAGCGGTGCGATTTCACTTCCTCCCTACGGGTTCCTTATTTTAAGCCAGGAAGAGACACTAAAAATTCAAACGGACCACGGAGTCGAACAGACTTAACAGGCTTACCCATGAAGATTCGCATCCGACATCGGACTACCTACAATTACGGTACCCCGGTTACCTTCGGGCAACATAAAATCATGATTCGTCCTCGGGAAGGACACGATCTGCATATCGAGAGCTCTATCCTTGAGATTTCCCCAGCTCACACCATTCATTGGATGCGAGATGTGGAGGGCAACAGCATCGCCAGGGTTGACTTCGCTGAAACGGCTACGCAGCTCATGATCTACAGTGAATTGATTCTTGAGCACTACGATTCCAATCCGCTTGATTTCATTTTGGATGAAACAGCTGTGCATTATCCTTTCGTATATGAACCGGACAGCCTGCCCGAACTGGCTCCGTTCATGCATATTATTTATCCAAAGGATGCAGTCCGGCTAAAAGATTGGTTGAATCAGTTTTGGAAGCCGGGCGATCATACGGAAACCCTTGCGCTTCTCCAGAACGTCAATCGACACATTAACCACACCTTCCAATATCAGCGACGTGATGAGCCAGGCGTGCAGACACCGGGGGAAACTCTGCAAAAAAACAGCGGGTCCTGCCGCGATTTTGCCACACTTTTCCTGGAAGCGTGTCGCTGTTGGGGCTTAGCCGCACGCTTTGTCAGTGGTTACATGCAATGCGAAGCCACGGAAGCAGGCGGAGCTTCCACCCACGCCTGGATTGAAGTTTATCTACCCGGCGCGGGTTGGAAGGGTTTTGATCCGACCTCCGGGATCCTGACTGGTTCCCAACACGTCACCGTAGCAGTGGCTCGCAATCCAGAAAACGCCACACCCATTGCGGGCTCTTTTACCGGTCCGGCGACCGCCTTTCAAAGCATTCTGGTCGATGTCAATGTGGTGCAAATCGACAAGCCTGCACTTTCCGTTCCTGCCCGGAAACAACTGCAGTCCACTCAAAATCAAAGTGTGGCGCAACCGCAGCAAATGGCCCAGCAGAGTCCAGCGCCGATGGATATGGTGATCCATGCAACAACGGATTGCCCATAATTAAAAATTCCTTGTAACGGGTAGTCTGCGGTTAGTCAGCATGACAAACAACTGATTAAAGTAAGCCGTTGGGAGATAGGCCGACGCGTATTTCACTCCCAGTCAGATCGGGTTCGTGCCGATAAAGCTTCCCCTCTTCTTCATCTACACGGATCGCGTCTGGAAACCCGGCCTAAGCTTTTAGCTTAGGAGCAAATAAGTCTCCGGCTTCTATCAAATTTGGTGGGTATGAATTAGCCTTGAAAAGGATTGAAGCTGGTCAAACGAAAACGAGGCATAAGTGATTTTTGTGAAACTAAGCACCTCGAGCAAACAAAGTATGGACACAAAAGCAAGAGAGGAATACTGCATTGACGAACCTGAATGCGCCACTGATTTGGAGCATATTCTGGAGTGGATTCGGCTGCTTGCCTGCCATGTACGTCGGCACGCCGCCGGAATTGAAAAATATCATCAGGTTCTAAAAGACAAGGGAGAAGCTGAGCTTCGGTTGCGCGAATTCGCGAATTGGTGTGAGTCTTCAGCTTTTAATGAACGGGAAAAAGCTGCATTCAGCCTGGGTGAATCGATGTCTTTGCGACAGTTTAAAGAATTATCTCCCACTGTTCTTAAGAAAGCGAAATGTCACTTCAACAGAACCGAAATGGTCCAACTCACGCTGAACATTCTGGCCGTCAATGATTCAATTAATCGCGAGTCGGGCTCCCGGGCTCGCATTTTGGTGGTTGAGGATGATCCTAACGATCAGGATCTTTTGCGACGGCAATTGGAAACGGCGCAATTGAAAGACAATGTCGTTTTTGTGTCTGATGCACATCAGGCCATGGCTGTCATGGAAAGTTATCGGCGCAACCCACACGACGGGGAACTCATCGCCCTCTTTCTTGATCTCCGGTTACCGGGCATGAGTGGCATTGAGTTTTTGCGCCAGATCCGCGCCAAGCCGGAGATGAAGGACCTTCCGGTCATCGTCATGACGTCATCCAACAATCCGCGAGACATGGAAGAATGCCAAAAGCTTAAAGTTGTAAGTTACGTGGAAAAGCCGATCACCTTTAGTTCCTTTTCCAAAACTGTCGCCAATTTTTTTCAGCAAATAAGAACCGCCTAGCTTTTGCAAAACAAAATCAGACGCAGGACAGTTCCTTCCGTTCCTGAGAATGAAAGCGAGCCTCCTCGCATAGTTTGACGATGTAGCGAATATTGTTCCGAAGTTCCTTGGGCGATTTTGGCTTATCCAGATAACTGGTGACGCCCAGCGCGACACAGTGCTGTCGATGAAAGGGACTATCGGAGTTGGAAAGAACAACAATGGGAAGAAATCGAAATTGCGGCTGTGCCTTTACCCATTCGATTAACTCCTCACTGCTCCTGTCCAGGGAAAAAGGAAGACGACTAAATTCGATCCTCCGCGTGGGCCAGGGCGAATCGCACCAATTCGGAACCACTTCGTAAGTTTAGTTTCCGTCGGATATTTCCCCGGTGAGATTCGACGGTTTTGCTGCTGATGCTGAGTTTTCGTGCCACTTCGCTGGTGACAAATCCCTTGCCGATCAACCGGACGATTTCAAATTCCCGGTCGCTGAGTTTTTCCAGAATGGATCCAGGTTTGCTTTTTTGAGAGACCAAACTTCCGAGCAGTTGTGAGGAGAGTGGCTGACTCAGGTAGATTTCATCTTTAAGCACACGACGAACCGCGGTGAGAAGATATTCGGTCGGAGCCTGCTTCATGACGTAGCCTTTTGCACCGGCACGGAGCACTCTTTCGGCATAGAGGGCTTCGTCGTGCATCGAGAGCACCAACATTCGGAGAGCGGGAAAGCGCGCTTTCAAGCCTTTGATCAACTCGATGCCACTGGTGCCCGGCAATGAAATATCGACGATGACGAGTTCCGGCGACGTGGCATCAATTTTGTCGAAAGCCTTGCGGGCACTTTCAGCTTCGCCGCACACATGCAAATCGGGTTCTGCCTCCAGCAAGCGTTTCAAACCGTCCCGGAGAACGGGATGATCATCAACGAGGAATATTCGTCTTTTGCTTTCCACCTGGGCCGATTTCAGTTTTGCCATCATCATATCTTCAAATGGTAGCGTTTGGTTTAAAGACACATTTGACCTGAGTTCCCTTCGGAGAATGGCGTTGAATGGTTAACTCTCCATGAAACACATTAGCCCGATAACTCATGATATGAAGGCCCAGACCGCGTTTGCGGGAGCTTCGTGGAAGTTTAAAGTCGAAACCATTATTGGTGATGGTTAATTCGGCCGAGCTTCGCTGTTTGCGCAGTCCGATAACTATTCGGGTTGGTTTTCCGTGCTTGACCGCATTGTGAACGGCCTCTTGGGCGATGCGAAAGACATGGTTCGCCACATCCGGGCTGGTGATTGTAATGGACTGCGGGCAGAGGAAAGTGCAGTCGACCGAGTAGAGCCGGGAGGATGACACGGCCAAGTCCTTCAGGCTTTGCATCAAGCCTTGCGCGTCCATCTCCACGGGTTGAAGGAATTTAACTAAGTCACGGATCCGCGCCAGGGCCGCCTCCATGAGGACGCCAATCTTTCCCGCCTCGTCCGCTTCCGGGGGGCTTGTCCGGGTCAGGCGCGGCTTCAGGGCCTTGATTCGATAGCCGATGGCAGCCAGTTCCTGTCCCAATCTATCATGCAAATCGTGCGCGATCCGTCTCTGCTCTCGGCTGCTGATATCGACGAGTTGTTCCTTGATGCGTTTGCGTTCAGTAATGTCGAGAAAAAGCGCAACGACAGCGACCATCTGCTTCTGCTCGTTATAAATGGGACTTGAACTGACCTGGAGGATCGTCCGCTCATCGTTGGCTCGTTCCAGGATGACTTCCTCATACGAGACTATTTCTCCCGTACGCAGGGAACGTTCCATGGGCCAGTCTGTACCTTGATAAACTCCACGGGTGACATGGACCGCTGGAATCTTATGAAAGAAAGAGATATGCGCTGAAACCGGCAACTTTCGCTTGAGAAGCAATTGAAGGCTGTCGTTAGCGAGAAGCAGCTTGCCACTGGGAGCTTCAAAGAGAGCCACACCCGTTCCCATTTGGCGAAGGATCTCCTCAAATAGAGTCCGCTCGTTGTCCAGTTGCCGGGCAATACTAGCCTTCTCATTCTCAGCCTGCCTTCGGGCGGTGATATCGGCCATGGTCAATAAGATCAAAGGCCGTTCTCCGCTTTTACGGGCCATGGCCTGCGCATGGAGAAGAAGGGAGCGTTCGCCAATCCGGGGAAAGTGCTCGGTGATCTCGACTGGCCATTTTTTTCCCCGACGATTAAATGCAACTTTGAGTAATTGTCGGACCTCAGGCATGTCCCACTGGCTTTTGTCGAGGGCAAAGAGAGAACGGTTTTCCGTCTGCTTGGCATCAGTTTCAAACAACTGATAATAAGCCGAATTGGCGCGCTGAATGATGAAGCCGGAATCGAGCACCAACAGGGGATCACGGACAGCTTCAACGATAGCTTCGGCGTAGGTTTTGGCGTCCTCCAGTTGTACGCTGGCGCGTTTGATCGAATCGATGTCACTGAAGACCAGCACGGCCCCGTCGATCTTGTTTTCCGGAGTGCGGTAGGGTCGGATCGACAGCTGGTAATACCGTCCGTCATCATCGACCACCTCCTGTTCGTGAATCGTAACCGTATCGATGACATGGGTGATCAACCGATCGAGGCGGGGCACATTGACCCTTGGTTTGATATCCCAAAAAGGACGCCCAATGTCGGTCGGGATCAGACGGAAGACTTGTTTGGCCATCGGAGTGAATCGCCGAATCCTCAGATCGGTCCCCAGCATGACGACTGGGACATTAACACTACCGAGAAAATTACTGAGATCGCTGTTGAGCAGACTTAATTCGGCATTGCGAGCCTGGACCTCTTCGTTGACGGTCGTCAGTTCCTCGTTGGTCGATTGCAGCTCCTCCTTGGCGGTTTCAAGTTCTTCATTGGTGCTTTGCAACTCCTCGTTGCTCGACATGATTTCCTCTATCGTCGATTGGAGATAGGCCTTGGTAGTAGCCAGTTCTCGTTTCAATTCGGCTGTCTCGGCGCCTGGTTTCTTCTGTTTTGTTCGAGGGGTGAGGGGAGTTGAAACAGGCGACGGACCTTCCGTGCCTGCCGATGCGCCAATCGCCACGATTGGAAACAAGCCAGGCAGGTCATCAGGGTCTGCTACCTTCGTCAATATCGTTGGCGAAGCCTTGGTGTGTTTCTCAGACGCCAGCTTGGCCTGCGCTCGGGAACCTCGCGCTTTCTGCATAATTTTACATCCTGACCGGAAGACCTCGGAAATTGAAGGGAATTGTTTTGAGAAATCTAATTGCCAACTTGGGCTTGAGGCTGCGTATCACTCATAGCATTGGTTCCGATCGGTAGAGTTATTAGGGACTCGACGTGGAAGACTTTCCACAGGCTTTCATCCCATGCTTGCTTACTGAGTCCAGGCTGGCTGGCGTTCGAGATTGTGCGTATACCTGCCTTACTTACTCTTCTTCGACCGTCGTCGTTGTCGTGGTGCCATTCTCGCTCACAGTTGTTCGGCGGGTAACTCGTCGTCGCGCATAACCTGTCTCGCCAAAACATCCGACAATTCCAAGAGCTAGATAAGCCCAGAACCAGAGATTATTCGGGCCCATGTCGGTGTAGATGTAATAGGCCATTAGAAAACGAGGAAAGAACAGCCATGACACAAAATTAACAAGCTCGGGAAGCGAATTTGACGGATATGTTCCTGTTCCGAGCCAAGCGACAAGAAGAGCCAATCGAGGGAAAAATAGACCAGCGACCAGAAGCCACAGCGCAATATGACCTGTAGCAAAGAGCGAGTTCATCATTTCTTAGTGTACTCGAAAATTTATTCGTCGCAATGGGGTAAACACCCAGGGGAAGGGTCGCAACTTAACGGTTGGTCTTGCGCTCCTCTTCGCTACGATGAGAGTTTGTGAATTCCACCTTCGACGATCCTGCTTTTTGGCATCGACTCCAGTTTGCCTTCACGACTTCCCGGTCAGAAGCGATGCATTCCCGAACTAGAGAGCGAGGCAAGGGTGAGGTGAATGGAGTCTGCTCATTTAATAGCAGAACGTATGTGTTACATTGGCTGGTTATTTACGGATTTTCTTCGCCTTTTATTCTTCACTAAAATAAAGCAACTAATTAAAAATGAATTGCTTACAAATGAAAATGGATTACAGCTTAGCTTTTCTCCTCGCAAGATATCACAAGATTGATATAATATAAACACCTCTTCACGATTTGGAGTGGCGGTTCTCTTCAGGTAACGGTTAAGCACATGACCAAAAGTCACACTGAATCAAAGCCCTCGCCGACTTTTTGGCTGATACAGGTGCTGGTTGTCGGATTGACCGCCGTGCTGGTGATTGCAGTAACGCTGGTTGCCCAGAAATTCCTCTGGAATTATACGGTTGCTGATGTCTCCCATGATCGTCTTGATGCATTGGATCGAGACGCCTTTCTGATCGAAAGCCGGTTGCGTGGACGGGCCAATGACATCTTTTTTCTCAAGAGTGTGGCGGAGGAAGAACTCGCCCACAATCCCAACGGTCCGCCGGTCAGTGAAAACCTGCGTAGCGCCATCAGCAGCATGATGCTGGCCCGCAGCCAGTACGATAAAATATTTCTGCTCGATCTCCAAGGACATGAAATCCTCCGTTACAATTGGAAAGAAGGTGAGCGCCCTGTGGAAGAAGCGCTGGTTAATGAATTGAAAGATAAGTCGGATCGACCTTACTTTCATGAAACACTTTCAGCACCTGCAGGTGCCGCCGTATTCTCTTCCTTGGATCTGAGTTCTGAGAGTCATAAGCCTGTTGTTCGTGTCGGTGGCCAAATCGTCGGTCCTGATGGCAAACCTAAAGCATTACTGGTCTTGAATTATTTCGGTGATCTGCTCTTGCGCGAACTCATTCAGGACAAAAACCAACCCCGGCAAAACATGCTTCTTAATAGCGACGGGGTCTGGTTGCTCGGCCCCGACGCCACCTTGGATTGGAGCCTCGTATTTCCCGAGAAGAAAGGAAGCAATCTCAAGGAAGAGAATCCCGCTTTATGGAACAAAATCACCTCTCGCAAGTCGGGTTGGTTCTATGAAGAAGGGAACCTCTATTGCTTTAAGAATATCGACCCGACTGGGTCGGTTGCCGATTACCCGCCGTTGCGGATGCCCCTTAAGGGCGGCGAACATCTCCACTGGACAATGTTGGTCAAAGTACCCGAAGCCGTTGTCTGGGATAACGTCAGGGACATCAGAACAGGAATATGGGCGATAGGTGCACTCGTCGGGGTTGTTCTCGTCCCACTAGTCTGGTTTGGCCTTTTCAGCATCCAGCGTCGGAAAATTGCCGAGGATCATCTCAAGACGTCTGCAGAACGACTCAGCCTGGCGACTCAAGTCTCGAAAATGGGTATTTGGGATTGGAATGTCCGCACGGGTCTCATCACTTGGGATGAAAAAATGTATGAAATCTACGGTATTTCCAAGGGCCAGCCTGTTAATTATGAGACCTGGAAAAATGCCGTGGTACCTCAGGATTTGTCTGAAGCAGAAGCTATTTTGCAACGCGTGATTGCGGAAAAAACGCAAGACTCCGCGGAATTCCGCATCACGTGCCCCGATGGATCACTTCGTCACATCCAGGCGGCGGAGGGAGCCATACTGGATCGTACCGGTCAGGTCGTCCGTGTCGTTGGGGTGAATCTCGACATCACCAAACGCAAGGAGATGGAACTCGACTTGCATGAAAAAAACATCGAATTACAACATGCTGCTCAGGCCAAAAACAGTTTCCTTGCCAATATGTCCCATGAGCTGCGCACACCGCTCAACGGTATCATCGGTTTTTCGGAGCTTCTTGTGGATGGTTTGCCCGGGGACGTCAATGCCGAACAGAAGGAATATCTCGAAGACATCCTGGCCAGCAGTCAGCATCTCTTGCAGCTCATCAATGATGTGCTCGATCTGGCCAAGGTGGAAGCTGGCAAGGTGGAGTTGCATCCTGAAACGTTTTCACTGCGCGAAGCCATTGCGCAAGTTTGCTCCGTTGCGCACCCCCTGGTGCAGAAGAAGAAAATCGAGCTCATCACAACCTTTGCTTCCGGACTGGATGATGTGACGCTCGATGAGCAGAAACTCAAGCAGGTCCTTTATAACCTGCTTTCCAATGCCGTCAAATTCACGGAGGAACATGGCCGCATTGAAATCATGATCGCGCTGCATGGAGCGAACCATTTTATTCTGGCAGTCCGAGATACCGGTATTGGCATCAAACCGGAAAATATCAAAAGATTGTTCAAAGAATTTGAGCAACTCGATGAAGGCACGACGAGACGTTATCAGGGCACTGGCTTGGGTTTGGCTTTGACTCGTAAAATTGTCGAAATGCAGGGAGGCAGCATTAAAGTCGAAAGCGAGTTTGGCCAGGGAAGCACATTCACGGTTACCTTGCCGCTTATCATGGTTGAAGAGGTGGTTTCATGAGTGCCGCCCGTATCCTCATCGTGGACGATAATCCCACCAACCAAAAACTTGTTTCCAAACTGCTAAAGTTTGCCGGACACGAGGTCTTTAACGCTGTGGACGCCGAAACCGCCCAGAAAATAATTCTGTCTTCTTCATTTGATTTGATCCTGATGGATATTGCCTTGCCTGACATGGATGGTCTCACCCTGACGAGGAAGCTGAAGGCCGATGAAAAGACTAGGAATATCCCCATAGTTGCCCTATCCGCGTTCGCCATGAAGGGCGATGATCAAGAGGCCTTCTTGGCAGGTTGTAGTGGCTACATTACCAAGCCAATTAATACGCGGACATTTCCCCAACAGGTGCTAGAATATCTCATCCAGCGAGATCAACCTAACATCGAAGGACCACCATGAATTCCGGGGTTAATATAAAAGGGCGACCATGAAAATTCTGATTGTGGATGACAACGCGACCGATTTGAAGCTTGCCCACTCCGTTTTGGAAGGGGCCGGGCATGATGTCTGCGACGCCGTCAGTGCAGAGCAAGCAGTGCAGATTTTGCAGGAATACGTGCCTCAGGTTATCCTGACTGACCTGGATCTGCCCCGAATGGACGGCCTCACCATGACGAAACAATTGAAGCAGGCTCCGGCAACTGCTGGTATCCCAATCATTGCCATCACCGCGTATCCCGAGAATTATCCCAGGCGTCTGGTGCGCAAAGCGGGTTTTGCCGCTTATTTTACCAAGCCTATCAATACACGAACCCTGTCCAAACAGGTAATCGATACGCTTGGGCACAACTGAAGCACGCCCCTTCGACCATGACCATTCTTATCGCTGATGACAAGGATACGAACCGAAAACTGGTACGAGCCATTTTGAAAACGGAGGGTTACGACCTGGTCGAAGCATGCAACGGAAAAGAGGCTCTGGCTTTGTTGCAGGAAACGACAACGCCCATCGTGGGACTGATTGATTGGGAGATGCCTGAGATCGATGGCATCGAGGTGTGCCGTCAGGCAAGTCTCAGATCGGGTTCGCCTCCGCTGTTCCTGATTCTACTGACGGCCAGAGACAGTCAGCAGGATGTGGTGGAAGGACTGAAAAGCGGCGCAAGTGATTATGTCACCAAACCTTTCGATTATACTGAGCTGCGGGCGCGGGTAAAAATTGGCGTCCGCATTGTCGAGTTGCAGCAGACGCTCCTTAACCAAGCGCAGGAGTTGCGTGATACGCTTGCTCAAGTCAAACAACTCAGCGGACTTTTGCCCATTTGCAGTTACTGCAAAAAGATTCGTGACGATAAAAATTATTGGCAACAAGTAGAGTCCTATGTCAGCGACCACACCGATGCCAAGTTCAGCCATGGTGTTTGCCCGGAGTGTTACAAACAGCATCTGTTACCCGAGCTTGAACAATTAAGGATCAAGGTTGGCTTAGCTGCGGAGAAGTAGTTCGGACTGAGCTCTTGTCTCATCTGAAACTTGTCGTGATGGAACGCAGAATCCAGCGCCCTTTGTTTCCACGAAGATCGATGAGTGAGAGAGGCTCCGCGTTGATACGCCAGAAGGAGTGAGGCGGAGGCCCGTCGTCGCCGCATACCTTGTGCCTTGCCTGATAACTTTTTGCATTTCCAGCCGCCAAATGTCCCAGATTGTTGGACCAGCTTAGGCGGTCTTCTTCCATGTTGCCGAGGGCTTCCGGCAAGGCATCCTACACGAGACATAGCAAAGACAGTCGCAGCCATGACCGAAGGCGATCTGGGTGTTGAGAGTGAAAGAACCTTCCACAACATCCGCTGGTTAACCGGGACAGCGGTACGAGGTGGGCAAGCCGTTTGGTTGTTCAGTTTGATGTAGGTAATCTTAGCTTCCTTTAATGGACAGTATGTTCGTAGCCGAGAATCTTGCGAGTTGGGAACGAGCAAGATGGAGCTGCCGTAGGCGGCCCCGCAGGGCGAGGGTGAGCGGGAGCAAACCGAGTCAACGTGTTTCTGCGTTTATTTTCTTTTTTGGCAACACGGGTGCTATGGTTGTAATGTGGCAACCAATGCAGGCGGGATGCCAACATAACGGTAAAACAAATCCAGGTGCAGCTTCTTGGTACCTCACGTGCCACACTTAAGTGGGTTTGCTTTCCCTATTCATCCGAACGCTTCAACACACGGGCCCTCCTCCATCCAGTGCTAGTCCTCGTCAACCGGCGAGCTTAGAGGTTCTTTCACCCAAGCCCCAATCCACTAAACGAGTAAGAAGCGCGACTGCTCCCAGCTCTCAAATTTTTATGGGCCAGAGCCAGTTTTATGTCAAGCTCACGAGGATGACAGGAGCTATCTTTAAGCCCGACGACGCGCGGGCTCTTTGTGCCGGGCAAAGCTGGCGCATGCAGTGTAAGCATCGTTATCATTATTATGAATATAGATCCATTTTTTGTTTTTTTGCTTTTTAATATTACGGTCGCAATTTCGCTTTACTACGTTATCAAAGCCTGCTTTTCAAAATCGCTAGGTTGGCTGGAAACTTATCTGCGGTGGGAAGCTATGCCCTTGTGGCTCTTTATCCTGAATTTTGGTTTTCTTGCCACAATAAATTGGACATATGAAAGTAAATTTTTTCTACCTATTTATATACACGGTCAATGGGACAATTATACAGGTCGAGTTTTGTTTGGGTTAGCGGTATGTTCTTTGTTTCCAACCAGTGGATTGCTTTTCTTATTGAGATGGATATGGGCTAGGTCCAAGGGCACCAGAAAGACGTGGGGTCTTTGGATTATCAGCATACCTTTGTCTTTGGTTGCAGGTAGCTTCTTATTGTGGAGTCTCTTTATCTTATGGATGGGACCAGCTGGTTTTGAAATGCTTCAACAAAGAGGATAATTTTCTAACTTGAGGGTGTCACCTTTGACCGATGGAAAACTCAACCTGCGCTCCCTGGCTTTTTTTCGGATAGGCCTCGGTTTGTTGGTCTGGAGCTTCGTCATTCAGCTTGCGCCTGATTACGAGGTGTTTTATCGCCAACTGGCACCCCACACGGTGCCGGACTTTGTTCTGGAACTGGCCTTCTGGAGCCTTCCTCTTTTCGCCACGCTCCTGCTCATCGGCTTCCGGACCCGGTTAAGCACTTTCCTTTGCTGGCTTGGAATCATTGTCCTCCAGCAAGCCAATCCCCAGATTCTTCAAGGCGGAGATGTCCTGCTCAAGCTCCTCCTGTTTTGGTCTCTCTTCCTGCCGTTAGGCGCAACCTGGTCGGTCGATGCCTGGCGACGAAAAGAACCCGCCAAGCCCTGGCCCCTGACCACCCAACTGGCATCCTGGGCGCTTGCCGGGCAGATCGTCCTGGTTTACTGGTCGGCGGCGCTGCTTAAATCCGATCCTCTCTGGACCCAAAACGGTAACGCCTTGTTTTATGCGCTCAACATCGAACATTTCACCACTCCATTTGGACTCTACCTGCGGCAATTTCCCGATCTGCTCCGAGTTCTGACCTTCGGCACCCGTATCTTCGAATTCATCGGCCCCTTGCTCCTCTTCGTACCGGTTTACCGGTACCACTTTCGACTGGTCGCCGTTACACTTTTTATAGGTTTCCATCTCATCGGCATGCAAAGCCTGCTGCGCATTGGTTTGTTCCCCTGGGTTTGCGCTACTGCCTGGCTGATTTTCCTGCCCGCTTCCTTTTGGAATTTTTTTGATAAGAAACGAGAGGATCAAAAAAGCAAATCATCTCAACGCAAACAACCCAAGCGCGTTTCTTCCTCTGAGCTGAAACCGGTTGGCCTCCTCGACCGGATCACGAGTGGCTTTATTCTCATATCCTTTCTGGACGTTTGTGCGTGGAATACCGCCAGCCTGAACGGCCCCGATGCCTTCCGCTGGATGAAGCAACACGACGCCTGGAGCCATATCTTCCAGTTGGATCAGCGTTGGAACATGTATGCCCCGTATCCGCGAGACGAACACGGCTGGCTGGTTGTTCCCGCCGACTTAGCCAATGGCACCCAAGTCGATCTGTTCACGAGCCAGCCTGTCTCCTGGGATAAACCCGGCGACCTTGGCGCTTATTTTGGCGATGACCGTTGGCGTCGCTACCTCTCCAATCTTTTTAATGACCGTGATCCTCAAGCCCTACAAGGTTACGCCGATTACCTCGTTCGCAACTGGAATCAGCATCATGGCGAAGACCAAAAAGTCCAGATCGTCACCATCATCTTCATGAAACAGATCACCATGCCCGACTTGACGAATACCCCACCTGAAAAGGATGTGCTCTATCTTCATGCGTACTGATTTCCATGAGGCCTCAACCTGCTCCCGTCAAACGATGAACTTGCAGGTTCTTTAACCCAAGCCCTAATCCATTAAACGAATCAGGAGCGCGACTATTCCCAGTTCTAGGAACATTTTCTATAGTAAATCGATCCATTAAATTCTCGCGGTTAGATCCATGTTTTGCTTTCTTACCAACTTTGAAGCTGGGGACAGTGCTTTTTGTAAGGCGGCATCAGAGGGCATGACGGTCGTGGCAATTGCTCTCTTGATATCGTCAAAGGTGACTTTCTTGCGTCCCTGGATTTGGGCCTCATAACGCGCTGCTTTAGTGGCATGCTCGATGCCAGCCAGATACTTTCGAGATGCCTGGGCATAGGCGACAAGAGCGGCGATTGTTTTTTTATCCCCCTCTGGCAGGTGATAGCGCGAAACGGCTTCAAGGTCGTCTTGATCCAACCGATCCGGTAAACGCGTGTAACGGGACATCCGGCCAATAAGTTGCTCGGAAGCCCAGTGCGTGTTTTTTTCGATGATCCGCTGGGAGGTCGTAAATTGAGAGGTCGAAATGAGTGCAACGGCTACCCCAAAATTAACCAGTTCGGTTAACATCCAATTCACGCGGTTGGGCAACGCCTGGCGAACATTAGTCTGAGGAAAAAGGTAATGGGCTTCATCGATCACCAGCATGAGCTGACCCGTTTGCATAACATCGCTGATTCGAGCCCGAAGCTCCTGCGCTTTGCGGGTATAACTGGCTGCAAAGCCGAGAGCCTTCGCCATGGCACGAAAGAACACCGTCATATCGTTGCTTGAGGGGACCTGAACGTAGCGCCTCTTGCCTGGACAAGCCTCGCACCATGCCTTCG
>Ga0206954_1018_pt1 | contig 49456 bp, 52 predicted proteins | sample Alteio_BWOrgHeat_37_FD_153250 | JGI IMG/M metagenome (GOLD analysis project Ga0206954, IMG submission 153250) | Enriched cells from forest soil in Barre Woods Harvard Forest LTER site, Petersham, Massachusetts, United States -... | ecosystem: Environmental > Terrestrial > Soil > Temperate forest >...
ATAAACATCACCTCCAAAGATATTTACTTGATTTGAGGTTGACGCAATTTCATTTCCATTTGCATCGTAGACCTGAAGGTAAGCCCCAAGTGGCATGCGATATTGTCCTATGCCAAGCAATGCTTTACCAGACGAATCCACAGGCGCACTTGCAAGCACGGTTCCGTAACATGCTGATGTCGGTTTTACTATCTCTACTGTTTTTGCACCTGACGGAGTATTGGCTACTGTAACGTTTTCACTTGTAGTGGCATAAAAGTCCCGGTAGGTTCCATTTATCAGTGCGCCATTGTAATTTGACTGTGGCTCAAGGAACGCAACCATCGGATTAATATAATTTAGATTCATGGAATGATTTTCATATACCTTAGTACCATTGAGGTACACCTCAAGATAATTATGCCCGTTTGTTATAATGGTACAATCTTCTGTAAGTGGTTGATTTTGATCCATGGACGACCACCATAAATTAGTAAAGGTATTGGCATTAGCAGAACCGCCGTTTGCAGATGATATGACCCACTGGGTACCAAGTTTACCAGTTACTGCGTTACAGACAATATAGCTTACGTTTCCAGTCCCATTTTGAACATAGATTCCATTCTCAAACCAGTTGTTGTTTGATGGTATCGTGTGATACTGTGTAGATATTACAGCATGGAACAGCATTGCAGTTGTATTTTGTGTGACAGCATAATATCCAGCCCAGGTTCCATTAGCTGGTGCCTTTACCCCTATGTATAGCCCTGTTGTGTTTCTAAAAAATACATATGGTGCGTGTACCGATGGTGCATCACCCCCATAAAACCAGTAGCCTGAATTTGCAGCAAGTTGCTGCTGTGTCCTGGTCTCGTTAGTTAACGAATCAGAGACCACATAGCCAGATTTTACCTGATTTACTGCGTAGTTTGTACTGGGTGCAATTGGAACGGTCTGTGGAGTTGTGGAGGTAGGCGTGCTTGTGTTGCTAGGAGTGGTAGGAGGAAGTTGGCCTGCCGGGATAGGACCAGGTGCACTAACATCTGCTCTTGCAGGATTTATAGTTACAAGAGCCGACAAGATCGACAATAGTAAAATGGTGACAAAAATTAGATTAGAATTTACCATCAGTCAATATGTAATGCTCAATCTATATCTGACTATATAGTAAAATTACTATAAAATTTTCACTGATTAATATTGTGAAACAATATTAAATAATATTATTCCATTTCGAGTTTGACTACACATAACAGAGATCGGCCGTATCTTACAGGTTTGCGGTAGACTCGCCAGAATCTTGCATTATTTTCCAAAGCGAAAAATACCATGTGAAGTTTTAAAATAAGACAAAACAAATTACATTTATCATGAATTATGAGCGCACAGTAAGGTCAGGCTCAGAGTCACTGAATTAACAATCATTTTGTGTCATGTCTCTAACTCTTCTTCATCGCCTGGCTATGATAATCAGTCAAAGTCGGATAATAACTAATTGCATTCTGTTCAAATAATAATACGCCTGAATCGAGATCAGAGAATGAACAAGTCAGCAATTATTGGATACTTGTCAGCATTACTTGCTTCAGTTCTTTTTGGAGCAGTGCCTACAATTGCAAAGCCAGTAATATCAAACATCAATGTTTTGCTACTCTCATCTATAGCATATCTTATTGCAGCACTAGTGTTTACGCCCATATCAAAAAAGGCAAAGACAATACTCTCAAAAAAAGATTACATCATACTTGTTACAATATCTGTTTGCGGCGCAGCAGCTGCTCCATATTTGTATTTTGTAGGCCTGCACCAGTCAAGTGCAACTGACACCTCACTTTTATCAAATGTTGAGATAATGTTCACAGTACTTTTTGGATTATTGTTTTTCAAGGAAAGGTTAAAACCAATCGGCTTTATTTCGGTAGCACTGGTTTTGTTGGGTGTTGTCATCATAACAACAGATCTCAAATTTTCAGGATCCATACTACAACTAAATGCTGGGCATTTTTTCATTTTGGGATCAATGGCATTATGGGCACTAGACAACAACCTCAGTCGAATAATATCTACAAAGATGGACACTGCAAAACTTGTCCAGTTAAAATCAGCCATAGGAGGCTCAATTCTACTTGGAGCAGTACTTGTACTTCACGTGCCACTTGTTATCAGTGCATCACAGATACCATATGTTATACTTCTTAGTGCAGTAGGATTTGGTGGATCGCTCTACTTTTTCTTGCAGAGCCTAAAGAGAATAGGGACAATTAAGACAATAATGATATTTTCCATGTCATCTGTCTTCGGTCTTGTTTTTGCATCAGTATTTTTGCACGAGCAAATAAGCATGTACCAGATAGCTGCAATTGCAATAATGCTGACAGGCATTTATGCAATAAACAGAAAAGAGAGCATAAAAGAAAACCAAGAATCCCCTGTGCACTAGGCCCTCAAAGATTTTCAGTTCCAAGCAATGCAACAAACAGGTAATAGACTGATATGTTAACCAATGTAACTATAGAACTAATTTTAAAAAATTACCAGTGCAGCATATTCCTTCAATAGCAAGTTCAGAATACTATCAAGTTTATTTCTTGCCAATTATGAAAAACCGACCTATAATCATTTTAGGAGTATACAGAAATACAGGTGAAGAACACACAATGTATGGTTGGACCACAAGATGGTGGATTTGGTTTTGATGGAGCACCAAAATATTCCAAACTAGAAGGAAAAAACGCCATATGTGTCCAGTGTCAAGCAGGTCAACATAGCAATTGTCTTTCTAAAAACAATCCAGATACGCTTTGTGATTGCGAGTTGTGTATGATCTCCTAGTCAGATGAAACCAGTATTGCCTTTATTTCAATATCACGTATATGAAATGGTAGGACAAATTTCTTAAACCATCTTTCTTATCAATCATCTTCAAAAGTATAACAAAGAAGTAATAGTATCTGTAAAAATATCAAATGTTATAACTTTCTTTTAAAGAAAGATCTAGATTATGACTCTGGAAATTTGTACGCATATTCAGATAAAAATGAGAGCACATGATTAGCTAAAGATATGCAAACAAGAACGGTTAGAGACAGAGGAGAAATCATAATGGCCATTCTAGAATCAGCACAAGGCGGGCAGACTCAAACACGCATCATGTACAAGACCATGCTCAATTTCAGTCAACTCAAGGAATACCTGATATTTTTGCAAGAAAGGGATATGATCTTGTGTGACCCCGTAACACGTCAGTATGCTCCAACCAGTAAAGGAATAGAATTTATAAAAAAATCAACCGAGATTATAAAATTAATCAATAGTTCATGAGATGCTTGTCTTCAATCAAAAGATCAATTGATGAGATTGCCTTTTTTATAGCCATGTCTTGTCAAAGGTTTTCTTCGATAAATCTAGTGGGTCATTTTGTAATTTCTATAATCTAGTCAAATTGCATGACCTTGTCTATACCCCCAAATGAAAATGGGATCGGCCGGATTTGAACCGACGACCTCAGGTACCCAAAACCCGAATCATACCAAGCTAGACCACGATCCCGATGTGATTGCACAAAAATGTCCCCAATTTAATCTTCTCATGCATATGATGATTTTAAATAATAAACCAAATTAAGCCATGATCGTTGCAATTACAAGATTATATCAATGCAGGAAAAATAGCATCAGAGGTACGAGAAAACGCCAGGAAAAAAAATCATGTCGGTTCAACCCTTGAAGAAATATGTAATTCTATTGAAAAAGAAATCATCGGCAAAGGAGGCAAGTGTGCATTTCCAGTAAATGTCAGTTTAAATGAGATTGCGGCACATTATACAGCAGAACCAAATGACAAGATAATAGTCAAGGATACTGATCTTTTAAAAATTGATTTGGGGGTTCAGATAAACGGTCACATTGCAGACACTGCAGTAACTGTATGCTATGATCCAAAATATGATTTCCTAGTCCAGGCAGCAGAAGCAGCACTCAGAGAAGCCATGTCAATAATACGAGTTGGCGCAAAATCAAGCGATGTGGGAAAAATAATTGAAAATACTGCAAAACAGATGGGTGGAATACCCATTGCAAACCTCAGCGGTCATTCTTTGGAACAGTATACTATTCATGCAGGCAAGTCAGTTCCAAATATTTGGTCTATTGGCTCTTTTTCATTCCAGTCTACAGAGGCATATGCATGTGAGCCATTTGTAACTACCCCTGATGGATCAGGTTTTGTGCGAGAGGGAAAAGTCAGAAATATTTTTTCTCTTGTTACAAGAAAAAGAACAAAGGATGAAGATGCCAACAAGATGATCGATTTCATATGGCAGAAATTTAACATGCTCCCATTTGCATTAAGATGGTTTATTCCAGAATATGATGAAAAGACCGCAAGAGAATTACTCGAGAGATTAATTAAAAATAAAGTTGTCAGGTCCTATCCAATATTGATAGAGGCAAACGAGCAAAGAGTTGCACAGGCAGAGCACACGTTTATCCCTCAAGAAAACAGCGCTCTTGTAACTACAATTTGATTGAGTATTAGCAAACCTACTTTTTCAAAGTGTGTAGTTTTTTAAAATAAAAAAGATTGTAGTTAGGTTTAATTTTTTATAACCTTGATAGACTTAACCACTACAGGTTGTCAGTTGTTATAGTATGCTATAACATTGAGATTTTGTGTCAGTGTTACAGTCCTTGTTGGATTTGTGCTTGCATTGTTCCAATGGTTAAAGACATAGTTCTGATAGTTTGATACGGTAATTTCATATGGAACGCCAGGTGTTGCAGCAAATGTCAGTGTTGTGTATCCCTTTGCAACCACTACACCATTTGATTTTATTACAGTCCAGAGTCCTGTGATTGGGTTTCCAGACATGTCATCTGATTTTACTCGAAGTGTTACCGTTGTAGTGGATATAGTAGATGTTGTTGCAGATGCAGTACTAGAAGGAACACTTGATCCAATTGCATTGATTGCCGATACTCTGTAAGTGTAAGATGTGTTTGTTGCAAGCCCAGTGTTAGAGTAGGTTGTAGAAACAGATGCAGTGTTGGCAACTAGTGTAGTCCAGGTAGAACCACTGTCAGTTGATCTGTCAATTTTATATCCAGTTATTACCGAGCCGCCATTACTTGGTGCAACCCAAGACAAGTTGATCTGTGATGATGATACTGTAGTGGCTGCAAGCCCAGTTGGTGCTTGTGGTACAGTGGATGTCGTACCAGATAGAGTTGTGGCAGATGCAGTATTAGATACAGGACTGGTTCCAATTGCGTTAATCGCAGAGACACGATAAGTGTAAGATGTGCTTGCGGCAAGCCCAGTGTTGGAATATGTTGCGGATGAAGATGCAGTGTTTGCAACTAGTGTGGACCAAGTTGTACCTGCATCAGTGGAGCGTGCAATTTTGTATCCAGTTATTGCAGAGCCACCGTTGTTTGCAGGAGCAGTCCAGGATAGATTGATCTGGGATGATGATGTTGTAGTAGCAGTAAGGCCAGTTGGTGCCTGTGGTGCAGTTGCAGATGATGAACCAGTATCAAGATCTGCAACTAGTGTACCAAAGTATGAAGGAACGGTATCATACGGATTTGGTAATACATCATTAGTAAGGTCAATGTATCCAACAGTGTTTGAAGCACTTGTCAGAAATGATTGTGATACTGAACCTACACCAAATGCTATCATTGAAAAGTTGCGCTTGTCATAGCTTGTATGCCATCCTTGTAATGCTGACAAGGCAGGCAAGCCAGGATTCTCGTATATCATCAAGTTGTCTACAGTTCCAATGTAGCTTGGAAGTGTATCAGTTCCTGGATTGCCTACAGTCATGGTATATCCAAGTGATTTTGCATAACTTGTTAGACCAGAGTAGTAACTTTCAGGACCAGACCAGTTTGCCATTTCATCAAAGAATATTCCATCAATATTGTAAAGGCTCTTCCAGGTGTTCATAACAGATTTTACAGAGCTTGCAGAGTTTGATGCATATCCTGTTGCGTCATATCCGATAACTACAATTCCTGCATTATGGAGTTCTTGTATTCCGGAGACATAGTTTGCATCACGTGAGCTACCAGGACCATTATTTGGGTTGATTATAGCAACTATGGGCACTGATGGGTGTGCAAGCTTTGCCTGCGCCACAACGTCCCATGTGCTTCCAGGGTATGTGTATAGTGCAATCATGACACCTGTCTGGGATGCGGCATGGGCCTGGTGAGGGAGAATAGTAAGAGGAGTTGATATCATTAGTAAAATTGTCAGTAGCCCGATAAATCTTCTAGAATATTGTTCTATCATTATGTACAGTATTAATCTTCTATGGTATTAAAAAAATTGGTAGAATAGATATGAAGACATGCTTCAGTTTAGTCACAACTTAAGAGTTTTTTGAAAAAATAAATTTTAAAGTTCTAATCCAAATTTTTCTTTCACATTACAACATGTTTAGACGTGTTCATTTTTTCATAAATATATGCAATTCATCGATAAAACTAAAGTATGTGACAACTCTTTTAAGCAACGGTGTGGTACCGTACATGGCAAACATGAAAACTGTTGGTGCTATACTCATAGTATTGGGTTTACTAGTATCAATTATTGGATATGGAGCATATGAAAACATCACCAGTCATTGTATTTCTCAAATTGGAGGTAATCCCATTGTATGCCACGGTGTTAGCGTACAGCAGATTTTAGGTCACACACTAGTCTATTCTGGGCTTGCCGTTGCAGGCAGTGGAATGATAGTATTTACAAAATGGTGGAGAAAGAAGGTAATTTTCAATTAAACCAGACAAGATTTTACCTTTTTTAGGCACAAAATTAACTGCTGGTGGGATTAGTTTCCATTTTTCTTTTGATCACAACAAGATAGAGACAGCCTGCGACTATACCACTCTGCAGAATTTTGACAGTGATATCAATTACACCAATATCGCTTTGCATCCCTACTACAGGCAAGTCAACGGTTCTTGATATGGCATAAAATACAACTAGTGACACAGAGCCTACAAGTGCTGTCAGGTATAGTTTTGTGCCATGTCTGTTTGCTAACATACACATTCCAACCAGAACGTAGACAATACCCACAAACAAGAAAAATATGGTTTGCATCTTTCCGCCCAGATCAAGTTCATACCATTGCGATTTATCAAGATCACCAGTTTCTTGGCCAGTCTCCTTTTCACCAGCCATTTCATGAAAGCCATCACCACTCTCATCTGTGAATTGTTCGTATGTAGTTACAAAGTAAATTGCACTAGTTGAAAGCATTGTCACTATTACAACATATGAAATTATTTGATACAAGTTTACATTCATGGTTACATCTACTCAATATCGAATTTTTACTGCTTGAGCAATTTCGACAAATTGCTGCATTTCATTGAAAAAATGTATCCCTTTTTCAGTAATGGTAAAAATACGACTCCTCTTGTCACTGGTATAGTCCATCAATCCAAAATCTGACAACTTTTGGCATTTTTCAATCGCAGTGTAGTGTGATAGGTTTGCTCTCCTAGCTATTGCAGATATTATCGTACCATTTCTCCCACAATCCATAATGACGCGTAAAATGTCAAATACAATACCCAACTCTGATCTATATTGCTGTTTTAACATGCCATTTAATTCTGAAATTAGTATATTATATTTCAGGGACACTTGACTAAGTATTATTTTTCTTGTGTGTTATCTATTTCTTCTTCACTATTGCCACAAAGAATAGTGCTAGTATGACAAATCCTGTTGATGACAGTATGACAGTAATTGTAGTTGCCTCCACAGTAGGAAGAAGTATTTCCAGTCTAGGCAATATTGCTCTGAACGCATAAAGTCCAAAGGCAGCACTGACAAAAAGAAGTCTTTTCATTTTGGTGCGCCTATATGCAAATAACGATACTACAAGCAGAAAGGCAGCAAAGATCCCGGTTGCAAAATCTAGAGATTCAGGAAGATCAGGCGTTTCACCGCCAACTTCTGTTAGACCATTGATTGCAAATAAAATATTTTCAAACACTAGCCATCTGCCCCCTCTTTATCAGAAGAGATCTGCAAGAAGAGATCTGCAAATCTACTCAACATTTTGTCCCAAACATTAGGATGATAAGTTTTGAGTGCGGTAGATATACTTTGCATGTCTACTATGACATATCGTACTGTCCTGCCTTCTTTTATAGAATTAACCAAGCCAGCTGCCTCAAGTCTAGACATGTGCCAGCTTATGGTTGGTGCAGAAAAACCCTTGAAATTTATGATATCACTTTGTGTAGATCGTGGATGTTCCATTAGATATGTGAGAATATCCATGGCAGTTTCTTGTCTCAGAAAGGCAAGTATGCCATGCTCTGCCTCTAGTATTTCAACTGCATAATAGTGCCTGTAGATATTGATCCTCTTTGATCTTACTTTTCCAGATTTTTCCAAAATATCCAGATGATGTTGAGTTGCACCCATGCCCACACCTAATTCTCTTGTAATCATTCTAAGATGTGCACCTGGATTTTTTTTAATGTAATCGTATATGCGGGTTCTATTTTCAGAGTCATCTTCATTTTTTTCATTTCGCAACAGTCTTCTCCTTCTACCACTAGAGATTTGTTATAATAAAGAGTAATGACACTATAGGTACAGTCAGCTAAGTATTGATGTTACAATATTCAGTTTCATGTCAGATAACCTGATGAAAGTTAGTCAGATGTTCCTCAATTATAATATACAAAATTTGATATTCATATTTTCGAGGTGAAACTACACAACATGAAAAGCAAGAAAACACTTTTGGCAATTCCACTGATAGCAATTGCAGTAATAGCTATCGGGTTTGGAATGTCAAGCAACGTATTTGCTCAATCAACCGCATCAACAACACCAGCAGCAGTTGACCAACCAGATGGTCCAAATGATACACATGCTGCAGGTAATGGTACAGACAACCAAAAAGATGGAGAAACAGCTGATGACCACAACAGTGCAAAAGAAGGATCAAATGGTGACGGAGATGGAGAGCAAAAAGACCAGACTGAATTGAAGAAGTAGAGAAAATCCGCGCTTCTTCTATTTTTCCAATTTAAATCCCTCTTTTTACTCAAATTTCAAATCATTTGGAGGCATACAATATCTAATTGGATTTTTATTTAGTCAAGTGTACCTATAGCATAATATACAAAGTCACTAGAAAAATCACAAATTGGAAAGTCACTCGGACTGTTTATTATGATAATTAGTATCAACTACATACATAGTGAAAAAAAATGAAAGATAAAGATCACCAGTCAGGGGCTCAAGTAATGTTAAACAAGGTGCCCGAAATCACGTTGTTCTTTTGGGTGATCAAGATCCTATGCACCACTGTCGGTGAGACAGGTGCAGATTTTTTAAATACAAAGTTGAATCTGGGACTCAACGGAGTAACATTAATCATGGGAACAATTCTTGCTGTAACGCTAATCTTTCAGTTCAAATCCAAAAAATATGTGCCCGGAATCTACTGGTTTGCAGTTGTTCTAATAAGCATAGTAGGAACTCTCATCACAGACAATTTGACTGACAGACTTGGGATACCTTTGATGATCACTACCATAGTCTTCACCGTCTCACTTTCAATAGTCTTTGCTGTTTGGTATAAGAGAGAAAAAACATTGTCAATACATACAATCATCACTACCAGAAGAGAGGCGTTTTATTGGCTGGCCATTTTATTTACATTTGCACTTGGAACAGCTGCAGGGGATCTATTAGCTGAGACCATAAACCTGGGTTACCTGCTCTCTGCAATCATTTTTGGAGTTTTGATTGCATCTGTTGCGATAAGTCATTTCGTTTTCAAGGTAAATGCTATTTTGGCATTTTGGATAGCATACATTCTAACTCGTCCTCTGGGGGCTTCGATAGGTGACTACCTTTCGCAAGATTTGAGCAACAGTGGCTTGGGACTGGGAACTGTACTAACAAGCATGATTTTCCTTGCTACGATCTTAGTTGCAGTTATCTATCTAGCAATAACAAAAAAAGACGTCATTAGAATAAAGTGAAGATCTTTGAAAGTCATTGTAACATAACAGATGTTTTTACTTGGAAACTTCGCCGAAAATTTTGGTTATCATCATCTGTCCATTTCCACAAGATGGACATTTCTCAGTCATTTTAAAGATATAATCCCCTTCCTTGAACTTGCGCTTGGAGTCTTTATTGCATCTGTTACACTGCTCAACAGTGTATGGATCGAATACCTCTTCTTTTTTCTTGAAAAGCATCATTGTGATACCCCCAACGTGTTTCCAACCCCAATTACTAGTGCACACTGACCTGCCTTTGTGGCACCCTTTATGATATCATAGACTTGAGTGGAAACCTTGTCAGAGGAATCCGCAATCTCTTTTTTCATCAGAGTGATTGCCTCTTTGATTGACTGTTTTATTACAATTGCATAAATAGGAATGTTATGCTTTGTTGCCACTTCTTCTATCTGGAACCTTTCGGTACCAACTCCCCCAATTGCAGCTCCAAATCCTTGGGCAATAGAGCCAGTCTCTTCCCCCTCTAGTTTCAGGGCAGCATCCACCATAACTATAATGTCAGGCTTGTTTTCAGAAATCATTTTCTCTAGTGCATCTGCAGGCCTTCCAACTGTTGCAGCAGGACCTTCTGCTTTTAGAAGACACAGTTTTCTGCCCTCAAAGTCTTTTTCGCTCATGACAGTTTCAAGTGCTACAGTCTTTTTTTCTGTTCCAAGCATCATTTTTCCAACAATCATAGGACCTATTCCATCACCTATTGGTTGTCCCTGCTTGAATGCAGAGACTGCAATCTTGAGTGCTTCTGCTTCTTCAAGGATAAACGGCATCATCATTTGTAGTGGCAGTATTAACGGAAAGTTGTTTTGTTTCTTTGCGGTAAGGAAAAAGTGTCTCACCATTTTGTACAACATGTTCAGCGTGGTTACTGCTTCAAGAATATTGATCACCTGACTTGCTTGTACATGGGACATGCTTGGAGACAAACTTTTTACTTGTTCCCGGGTCGAGTCCTCCCTTGTTCTCATGATATGTTTTATTTTTGGGATTATTCCATTAGGGTCCATGTCAACTGGCATTATTGTAAAGTACTCAAAATACCTATCAAGAAATACAGTAGGATCTGTGGAGGGATTTGCAGTATTTTTTACATAAGCAATTAGTTCTTTCCTGGTGTCATCACGATATAATTTGAGCTTCTCAAGTCCCTTGTTAATTTCAGATGAGGTGACATGAAGCTGGATTCTTTGTCCATATAGCATAAAGACAAAGATTGGCAAAATCCAAACCAACCACATCAAGGGATTTGAATTGTCGGTGGAACTGAAAAGCTTGTCCAAGTTTGTACCCAAAAAATCCAATAGTAAAAAGACCCTATTTTACTAAATTAAATCTTTCAGAGTTTACACGTAGTGATTCAACAGCATATCACGATATAACAAATTAAAATAGAAAAAATGTCATCCGGCCTTGGGTGGACATGGCACTTTTTCCCAAGCAATAACATGCCAACGCATCTATTACTTTCCCTCTTTGCCATTGTTTTTCCCATTTCTGAAGATTCCATGTGTTGCCACATTGTTTCCGTTCAGAAATGCAAAACACCGCCAGAGTCAGAAAACCAAGTCCTTACCTGATGACCTGATTCAAGCGTATCTTCACTTTTGTCAGTCGGATGACTGTCCATTAATACGGCACCGTGGAATAAAAGCCCGATCAATATAGATCCGGTATATCCAAGTGAAAAATAGACCAAGTATTCTACAAACTAGAACTAACAATTTGCAGAAAAATTAAATCATTTTTTAAGCATTTGGAGTACAGATACCACAATGAAACCAAGCCAGGTGGGACCCAGTCTATCCAGAATTGTAAAATGTCCAGTTTCATGGGATAGTCAAGTACGCAATTGCTATTCAGTTGATGCAAGCTCCTACATCTTAAAGCCACAGGTTGTTGCATTTCCCCGTAATGAATCAGATGTTGTAAAAATTATAAAATTTGCAAAAAAACATTGTATTCATGTAACTCCCCGTGGTGCTGGTGCAGGACTTGTGGGCAGTGCACTTGGAAGAGGAATCATTTTAGACATGAGATATTTGGATGAGATAAGACTAGGAGTTGACCATGTCAAGGTTGGAAGTGGCGTATTCAAGGGACGTCTTGACAAGATACTTCAAAAGCAAGGCAGGTTCATAGGGCCAGACCCATCAATAGGCCCGTACTGTACTATAGGCGGAATGATTGGTACCAATGCAAGCGGTATTCATTCCTTAAAGTATGGTAGCATGATAGACAATTTGATTCAGGTCAGGATGGTAAACTCTTCTGGGACAGTTACAAAATTTCCAGGCAACCACAACTTCAAGGGCATCATAAATAAAATACACTCAAGTGGAAACATGTCATTTCCAAAGGTATCCAAAAACTCGTGCGGTTATAGAATTGACAAAATTTCCTCAGAAAAAGATTTGCACAAATTAATTGCAGGCTCGGAGGGCACACTCGGCATAATAACTTCTGCAAAACTTAGGACATATGTATCTCCAAAAAATATCTTTTTGTACATCATACATTACAAGACACTTTTAGAGGCAGTAAGAAACGTTCCAAAGATAATTGAATTAAAACCATCCGCAGTAGAGATTGTAGACAGTAACATAACAAAACACATCAAGATCAATGTACCATCACATACTGGTTGTCTTCTTTTTGTCGAGTTTGACAAAATGATACAATCAAGCAGAAAAAATATTTACAAAATAACATCAGGTAGAATAATCAAGGTAGAATCCAACAAGGATAAGATTAAGAAAATATGGAATTTTAGAAACTCTGCACTGGCATACAGTCTACAGAGCCTAGCAAAAAATGAGACAATGCCTAATCTCATAGAGGACGCAGTGGTTCCAGTAAAGAGACTGCCGCTGCTGCTAAGGATGCTGGACATAATTTCAAAAAAGTATGGCTTCAAAATGATCATATATGGTCATGCCGGAAACGGCAATCTACACATCATGTCAATTCTTAAACAAAAGGATGTTCGTCTCATCAAAAAGATTGCAACAGAATTTTTCTTGGGCGTGATATCAATAGGAGGAAGCATATCAGGGGAGCATGGAGACGGTCTTGCTAGGTCAGAATTTGTAAAAATGCAATATGACAAAAAAACTTATGATGTTTTCAAACACATAAAAAAAGAGTTTGACCCAAAAAATATTCTAAATCCAGGAAAAATAATATCAACCCAGAGTACAGTAATAAGAAACTTGAAGATCTGATTATTACTTTATCCCAGTACCAAGTGGAACATCTTCAGTCACTGTCAGCCAGAATGGCTTGTCATCAGAATCAGCTGCCAAGAGCATTGCACCAGATTCTATTCCAGCAATTTTTCTTGGTTCAAGATTTACAAGAGCTATAACAGTTCTTCCCACTAGTTCTTCTGGTTTGTAATACTGGGCCCCACCAATGATAACATCGCGCTTTTCGTCACCAAGATCAATTGTACCTTTTATGATTTTTGACTTTCCAGGAATTTCTTCAACTGAGATTACTTTTGCCACTCGTATATCCAGCTTGGCAAAATCATCGTATGTTATCAGATCCACGACAAGTGTGATACCATGAGATTAAAATTGATTTCGAAATTGTATCATTTGTTTTGAAAACGCAAGGCATTTTTGCGTTACAACATAAATATGAACAAATAAAGATCTTTTACATGGTCCAGATCCAAGCCTCTGTTGAAATTGATGCTTCCATTGATAAAGTTTGGAACATAGTCTCTGATCTTGATTCGGAACCAAAGTTCTGGAAGGGAACAAAGGAAGTAAGAAACATCTCAAAAGATGGAAACACCATAACACGAGAGGTTACAATAGCTTTCAAGGATTCAAAATGTATGCAGATAGTGACCATACATCCAAAAGAAAAGATCCAGATCACATTCACAAAGGGAGTAATCGAGGGAACAAAAACTCTCACACTTGCCCAGCAAGATAACAAGATAAAATTAGATGTTCTCTGGGACATGAAATTAACAGGTATGATGGGAATGTTCACAGGCATGATAAAAAAACACATCCAGAGTGGCTCAGAACAGGCCCTTGAGAGTATAAAACAAGAAGCCCAGAGATAAATCAAGATGCATATTTTAGATATCGTAAATTATTTTCTTACAGCCATTATGCTCAGTGTTTCTGTTGCATGGGTATTTTTGATAAAATCAATGTGGATTACATTTAGGGATTCTCCATTTCTAGACAGATACAATTCCAAGCCGCACCATATGCCAAAAGTATCCATTATTTTACCTGCAAGAAATGAGGAGATGTTCATCGAAAAATGCATCAATTCACTTTTAGAGCAAGATTATGAAAATTATGAGATTATAGCAATTGATGACATGTCAGATGATAACACCGGAGAGTTGATAAAAAAAATTGCCAAGAAAAACTCTAAAGTCATACATGTCCAGGCAGGACCCAAACCAGAAAAATGGATTGGAAAAAACTGGGCATGCATTGAGGGTTTCAAGAGATCATCGGGGGAATTGTTGCTGTTTACCGATGCAGATACAACTCATACAAACAAAACAATCTCTCTGTCAGTAGACCACCTCCTAAGTGAAGAACTAGATTCGCTTACAGTCATTCCAAAGATGCTTTGTCTTGACTGGTGGACAAAAATTACATTGCCTGTCTTGTCTACATTTTTGCATACAAGATTTTCTGCACTCAGGGTAAATGACCCTTCCAAAAAGACAGGATATTTCTTTGGAAGCTTTTTTATCATAAAGAGGAAAACCTACGAAGCAGTAGGAACACATGAAAGTGTAAAAAGCGAGATTGTTGAAGATGGTGCGCTAGGTAGAAAAGTAAAGGAACAAGGATTCAAGCTAAAAATGGTGCGCGGTGAACACCTAGTTGAGGCAGTATGGGCAAGAGACTTGACCACGTTATGGCACGCCCTCAAGAGGCTCATGATACCACTTTACATCCAGTCAAACAAGATGGCAGTTGGAATATTTTTTGCAGTACTTTTCTTGTTATTCATGCCGTTTCCAATTCTTGCTTACGCGGTATCTTTTGCAAGCATTTCCACATCCTTTGAAGTTTTGCTTGGCGCGTCATTATTTGCATCAGGATTATTTTATCTTGGAAGTACAATAGATGCAAAGAAGGGATTGGGTCTTGGATTTCGACATGTATTATTTGCCCCGCTTGGCAGTGCAGTTATTGTATCAGGATTTGCAAGTGGGATTTTGCATGCAAAGAAAAGCAATGCAGTGACTTGGAGAGGAAGAACATATTCCATATCAGACACTAGGCAAAATCCCATTAGCTTGTGAGTAAGGATTATACAGTAATCTTTGACATTTGAAATTCTTGGACAAGACTACGGCAATTTTAGGCGGAGTGTATGGAATCATTGTACTAGTTTTGGTATTTGCATTTGTATTTGAACAACAGAAAACAGATCAAACTTCTGCTCTAGGAAATCTTGTCCAGTCAAGCCCAGGATCACAATTGAGTCTAGCAGATCTTTTTTCCAAATCTCAGGATGGTGTTGTTCAGATCATAGTCCGTAAAACAGGCGACAATTCTTCAGACAGAGCCATAGGTTCAGGCATTGTATATGATCTTGACGGACATATAATCACAAGTAATCATGTTGTAGAAGATTATCAAAAAATCAGAGTTGTGTTCCATGATGGTGAATCATATCCAGCCAAAGTAAGTGGTACTGACAGGTTTGCAGACTTGGCAGTAATCAAGGTAGATGCAGACCCACAGACACTACACCCATTGCCACTAGGGGATTCGTCAAAGCTTCGCATAGGAGACGAAGTAATTGCAATTGGTAGCCCATTTGGTTTGAGTGGATCATTAACATCAGGAATAGTTAGCCAGTTAGGCAGAATTCTAAATCCCCCAAATATCGAGTCATTTTCAATTCCAAATGTAATCCAGACAGATGCTGCAATAAATCCAGGAAACTCTGGCGGTCCGCTTTTGGATACCCATGGCGAAGTGATTGGGATCAACACTGCAATTCAAACTCAGACAGGTGAATTTTCAGGAGTTGGTTTTGCAATCCCGTCAAGTACCATGAAGAGAATCGTTCCATCATTAATACAGTCAGGTCATTACAAGCACCCATGGCTTGGAGTATCAGGAATAACAGTCGATCCAGATCTAGCAGAGAGTTTGGGCCTTGCCACACATTCAGGTTTTCTTGTTGAAAACATAGTCGCAGATAGTCCAGCCTCCAAGGCAGGTTTGCATGCATCAAACAAGACAATGACAATAGATGGGGTCAAGTACAAGTTTGGTGGAGATATCATAACTGGTGTAGATAAAAATCCAGTTTCAAAACTAGAAGACCTTTTAAATTATTTACAGGATTACAAATCAGCAGGAGATAAAATGGTCATGCAGATAGTTCGTGATAATAAAACCAGGGATGTAACACTGACATTACAGGAAAGACCATACAGTCAATAAATGGAACCAAGTACTGAAAAAAATTTCAGATAGATAATTTTGATAACGATGTGATCATTTTTTTGATGCGTATTTATTAAACGGTATTTTTATCAAAAAATATTGAAGTATTGGCTGATCCTTGTTTTAATATTATCTGGAGTTGTCATGCTACCATCATATGCAGACCCAGTCATGAATGATACAGGCTATGTAATTCAAAAATATGTAACAGGCATTTGTTGCAGTCCTACAACCATGGCCTTTGAGGGAAACGATATACTTGTTTTATCAAAAGTTTCTGGACAGGTCCACTTGTTCAGAGATGGAGTTTTACAAGACAAGCCAGTGTTGCAGGAAAATGTCACAAGTTCTGGAGAGCAGGGAATGCTTGGAATTACAACAGTTGGTACCAAGGTCTACCTTTACTTTACAGAATCATCAAAGATGGGAGGCCACCCACTTGGAAAACGTGTCTACAGTTATGACTGGAACGGACAACAGCTAGTCAATAAAACTCTAGTAAAAGATCTGCCGCAAACCCAGACATATCACAACGGCGGCGCCATGGTCACAGACAAGAACGGTTCAGTCTATCTAGTAGTTGGAGATGCAGGTAGATTTGGGAAACTGCAGAACCATCCGACTGGAGAGCCCGACGACACCTCTGTCATTTTTAGGCTTGTCCCGCCAGGCCCATACTATGCCATTGGAATACGAAATAGTTTTGGACTTGCAATTGATCCTGTCACAGGAAAACTTTGGGATACAGAAAACGGTCCAGACTTTGGAGATGAAGTCAACATTGTTCCTCCAAACTTTAACAGTGGATGGGATGTGATAATGGGACCTGCAAACAAGACTCTACTTGCACATCTCCCAGGATTTCCAGGATATACGTATCACGATCCACAGTTTACTTGGTACAAAACTGTCGCACCGACAGGCATTTCGTTTTCATCCCCACAAGGGTTTGGAAAATACAAGGACAGTGTATTTGTAGGAGATTGTAACAATGGCAACCTGTACAGGTTTCAATTAAACCAAAACAGAGATGGTTTTGTATTCAATAGCCCACAACTCAAAGACAACGAAGTAAACATTGGAGATTCCATGAGTGAGATAGTATTTGCGACAGGATTTGGCTGTATAAGTGATGTAGTGACAGGACCAGATGGACTTTTGTATATAGTATCTCTTACAGATGGAACAATTTACAGAATAGTTCCGCAATTTAGTATGCCAGGCATGGAAACTATGGGTACACAGATGCCATACATATTATTTGTAGTAATCCCAATAGCTATCACAATAATATATACAGCATATAGAAAAAAATCGCATAAAAAAATAAATATTTAAAAAATTTATAAAATATTCAAAAAAATTCTAGTTAACAATTACTTGAGCTGTTAGAGAAAAAAATTAGGTTCTATCAAATAACAATTAAAAAGTAAAGCACCAAGAATTGAACAAACACGTAATTTTTCCAGTCTGCGCTTTTTTGATAGGCTTTATAGTTATAATGTCAAGCATCCAGGTTTCAGAGTCTGCACTAGATAGTAAGATGCTAGTATCAGTCAAGGCAGAAAAGAATCCAATAACAGAAGGCGGATTTCCAGTCATAATAGGAACTGTATCAGATCAGGCCTACAAGCCAATTGTAAACGCAAATGTATTGATAATGTACGGAACCGTGATAGTTACCACAACTACAGACGACAAGGGCAATTTCAGATACGAATCTGCCATACCATCAACTCATGGAATCTATGAAGTAGATGTTACTGCAACAAAGGACGGTTATGCAAAAAGCCTTGGAAGTTCCACATTTACAGTCAGTCCAAGACAGACCGCTCCCATAGTAACAAAGACGATAACTGGCTTGCCAATACAGACTGGAAACTATACGGTATTTCTTGGAAAAGTTTCACAATGGAACTTGGAAACAACTTGTTTTGTAGATTTTGCTGACAAGTACATGAGATTTTTGAAGACATGTGATTTGTACAACATGGCACCAGAAGATTTCAAAACTGATCAGCCAGTAATACCGATGGTCTCAGTAATACAAAACAATGACACATACAGACTCTTCCCAGAAAATGTTTACCTTAGTGCAGCCAACATGGAAAATGACACATTAAAGACATTTGTATCAGGTACATTTGCCAACTATACTGCACCATAGTACAATCAGTAATTCAAGTCTCTAGTAAATTAATACGCGAATTATCAAGAGTTTAGGGATGAATAATTCCGGTACATAAAGCTATGACATGGCTCAATATTGACATGATGTCTATCATTTTCATATAGATAAAGTCGTACAAGTATTTTAAATTTGGTGTAAATTAGGTTCAATTCACATCAATAGTAAATCTCAGTTAACATTGTTAATGAACAAAGTGTCGCAATTTTTTATTAACTAGACATTCATTTGAGAACATGTCAAAACAACCATACCGATCAGAGCTTGGGATGATTTCAGATATATTACAAGTTGCAATGGAGTATGGCAGACAAGGAACAATAATTACGACCATTGCAAGAAGAGCCAATTTATCACACTATACTGCAACAGACAAATGCCAAAAATTAATAGATTTTGGCCTCATGGAATTAAGAGTTGACAAGAAAAGTAATTTTTTCATCATCACTGAAAAGGGAATGCAGTTTTACGGTGAACTACAGCGATTTACAGAAACAGTGCAGGCAATAAAAGTTAGATATTAAAAATCATGTTTTCTCATGGTTGTACAGTAAACAGAGACAGCATGTCAAATATTCCAATCATGAAAACATCATTCTCCGTGACAAATTGGATTTCCATAACAGGACATATTTGCTCCAGAATAATCAAGGCCGCCTACGTTTGTGCCTGCAAGGTTAGCATCTGCAAAACTGCCACCAGTTATGTCAGAATTTACCAGGTTTGCATTACCAAGGTTTGCGCCAGCAAAATTTGCATTCCTCATATCCACATTTGCAAGGATGGTGTTTTGCAGGTCTGCATTGTACAGGTTTGCACCGATGATATTGGTGTGAAACAGATTCAGACCTGACAATTTGGCATTACTAAAATCCACACCTGGAAACCTAGCACCAAGGGTGTTCGCACCACGCAAGTCTGCCCCAGAGAGATTTGTGTGATAAAAATCAACATATCTCAAATCGGCACCCCGGAGATCTGCACCTGACAAGTTAGCATATGCAAAATCCCCATTGGAGAGTATTGCATTTTGCATATTAGCACCAGAGAGATTCACGGCATAGAACTTGCTATTCTTGGCAACTATTTTTGATAGATTTGCCCCTGACAGATTTTTAAAATGTAGACCAATACTGCTTGACACACTACAACCACTCCAATCCACATTAGGAGATGAATTTGTAAAACACTTTTTGGAATTAGCAGATGTGTTGTGGGTCGGAATACTACGATCCCCTTGAGCAAAGATCTGTGTTGTTGGAACCATCGATACTAAAATTGCGCCAAATATCATCAACAATTTTATTTTTGATTTCATTAGGCTTGCCTAATTTAGACATGTATTTAATTTGCCCAATTGACACATTTGTTGAAAACACATTCTGATTCTAGCAACATAGAACACAACTGCAATGAAATTGATGTAATTATTTTTTCAAAATATAGAAATTCAACTGGTTTAATGTAATTCATAGATTTCACAATTCAAGTTTTACAAATAATCCAAGTGAAATTATTTTTTTACAATTAAAAATACTTGCAAATTTTGAAAACAAAAATAATTTTAGTTGGATAAACCCTCCAACGATTTAAATACAAATCATTCAGACAATGGTATAAGAAAAATATGAAGACAATTTCTTTTCTCATCATTGTCATAGCAGCAGGCATTCTAGCAGGACTTGTTCACGGTATGCTCAACATTGTACTAGTTGAACCATATCTTGACAATGCAATAGGAATTGAGAATCAACGCTTGTTTACACAAGGACAGGCAAAAGACACACCACAGTTTTGGCAACAGTTTACAGATTACAGGATATGGCAAAAGCAGGGCTCCATAGTTGCAGGCGCAATGCTGGGAGCATCCACAGGTGCACTGTTTGGTCTTGTATTTGCATACTCAAGAAAGTCTCTTCCAAGCAACAATGACATCAAAAAAGCCCTCATACTTGCCGGAATAATGTGGGCAGTATTGTATTTCATACCGTTTTTGAAATATCCTGCAAACCCACCAACAGTTGGTGAACCTGACACCATAGCTTTTCGTGCTTCAACATATGCATTGTTTGTTGCACTGTCAGGATTTGGTGCAATAGGTTTTGCATTATTTTACAAAAAAATGAAGAACAGAAAGTTTCTTGCCTTTGTAGGATATGCAGGATTCATGGGAATTATTTTTGTTCTAATGCCTCCAAATCCAGACCCCGTAAAGACTTCGATGGACCTGGTAAATGGATTCAGGGCAATATCTGCTGTAACCATGACCATATACTGGATTGCAAACGGAGTCATACTTGGGTGGATGTGGAAAAAAGTCAAGCCTGATGCAGTCTCAACACCATAACATAAAATAAAACACCAATTTTTGGCAGTATTTGCCTGATCTAGCATTTTTTGGTGCGTTAAATGTCATACTATCTAAGGATAAATACAACGGCTAAAGCTATCATGACTAGTTGAGCAAGCTCATCCTCAGTTCTGAGTTGTTAAATAGACTAGTTGATGGTAGGACCCCATCAAAAGATGAGGCATATCACATTTACCAAGATGCCGAAAGAAATCCTCTAGAACTTTACAAAGTATCCCAGTTTTTGAGAACCAAGAATAAGGGAACTACAGTAACATATTCAAGAAAAGTCTTTTTCAATCTGATCAATCTTTGCCGAGATACATGTTCCTATTGTACATACAAGTCAGAGCCAGGCCAGTCTAAGGTTTCAATGCTGTCAAAAAAAGACATCATTACACTCACAAATGTTGCAAAAAAGCACAACTGCACCGAGGCATTGTTTGTCACAGGTGAGAGACCAGAACAAAAGTATCAAGAGGCGCGGGTATGGCTCAAGGAGAACGGATTTTCAAGCACTGTAGAATACCTAGTAGAAGCATCAGAGATTGCACTCAGTGGAGGATTATTCCCACATACCAATGCAGGAAATCTTACAAAAGATGAGATGCGCCAGCTAAAAAATACAAATGTAAGTTTGGGACTGATGCTAGAAAATTCAAGCGAGAGATTATCAGATGAAGGAATGCCACACAATCTTGCCCCAAGCAAAAATCCCAAGGCAAGGATCAAAGTTTTACAAAATGCAGGAGAGTTGAAGATTCCAATGACTACAGGATTGTTAATTGGTATTGGGGAGACACCGCAAGAGTTGATTGATTCTATTTATGCAATAAAAGAAATTCATGATAGATATCAAAACATTCAAGAAATAATTTTGCAAAACTTTCAGCCAAAGATTGACACACTAATGAAATCAAGCCCTTCCCCACAAGAAAGATATTTCAAGACACTCGTTGCATTAACCAGAATAATTTTGCCTGACATGAACATCCAGATACCACCAAATCTATCCCCAGGATCATATTCATCATTTTTATCAGCAGGGATAAACGACTGGGGCGGAATATCTCCAATAACCCAAGATTATGTAAACCCAGAATTTCCATGGCCTGGTATCAATGATATAAGTACAAACTGTACTGATGCAGGATTTCACCTAAGGGCAAGATTTCCCGTATATCCAGAATTTTTCCACATGGTAAACCCTGGACTAGTAGAGAAAATGTCTGATATTTCAGATTCAGAAAATCTAGTGAGTGTGGAGTATACCAAATGAACGCACTAGAGTCACTTTTGAAAAATGCCGATCCCCTGATATCAGATGCACTAAACCATGCACTAGACGAAAAAGAGATTTCAGTAAGCGAGGCAACCAGACTATTTTATGCAAAGGGGCTTGATTTTCATCTTGTCGGAATGGTTGCAGATGAGCTCAGAAAGAGACGAGTTGGAGACATTGTAACATATGTAGTAAATCGAAACATCAACTTTACCAATGTATGCATAAAGCAATGTGGTTTTTGTGCATTTAGCAGGGACTTTCGCGAAGAGGAAGGATATTTTTTACCAACAGACGAGATAGTAAGACGCGCAAAAGAGGCACGCTCACTTGGTGCAACTGAGGTCTGTGTCCAAGCTGGACTTCCCCCCGACATGGATGCAGACACTTATGAGAATATTTGTAGGGCAATCAAGGGACAAGTTGGAGACATTCACATACACGGGTTTTCACCAGAAGAGGTTCTGTATGGCGCCACAAGGTCAGGTGTATCAATTAAAGAATATTTGCTTAGGCTAAAAGATGCAGGAGTCAACTCCCTGCCAGGAACTGCAGCAGAGATTTTAGATCAGGCGATGCGGGATAAAATTTCCCCAGGAAGAATAAGTGTAAACAAGTGGGTAGAGGTAATCAAGACTGCACACAAGATAGGCATACCATCGACTTCAACCATAATGTTTGGGCATCTTGAATCACCAGAAGATAGGGTAAGACACATGGCACTAATTCGAGAAATACAAAAAGAGACTGGCGGGTTCACAGAGTTTGTACCATTAAATTTCATCCACACCGAAGCTCCAATGTATAAGGAGAACTTGCATCATGGTATCAGAAATGGCGCAGACGGATCAGATGTCTTACTTATGCATGCAGTATCAAGAATCATGCTCAACAATTACATCAACAACATCCAGACATCGTGGGTAAAAGAAGGAGCAGGAATGGCGCAGTTGGTTTTATCATGGGGCGCAAATGATTTTGGTGGTACATTGATTAACGAGAGCATATCTACTGCGGCAGGTGCAGGACATGGCCAACTGCTCAAGCCAAAAGAGATTAGACAGTTGATAAGACAAGCCGGAAAGATTCCAGCACAAAGGGCAACATCTTATAAAATAATCAAAACTTTTGCCTCAGAAGAAGGTACTGACCCATTGGATGAGGTTCAAAACGTATCCCAGTTTGGCTCTTATCATGAATTGATAAAACTTGATGGATACAGGTACAAAAACAACAGGCGAAACTAGTTGTCATACTGTAATGACATATTGACAAAGTCCAAGGCATTGCATTTGGATGAGTGCGAAGTAGTATCAATACAAAAAAAGATCATCACAGTGAGAATAACAGATTCAGAGATTGCAGAGGTAAAACAAAATCAGGAAGAGTCTGTTGCAGTACGTATCATAAATCAAAAAAAGATAATCGCAGGTAGCGCATCAAGTGATGAGAAAAATCTCTTGGATAAAGTTTTAGAGACTTCACCTTATGTTGTGCCAAAAAGATTTTGGAAGAATCTTCCTTTTCCCTCAAGGTATGTAACAGTGAACAAGATGTATGATTCACGACTTGAAGACATGTCAGAAACATCTGCTGTGGACATTGCAAATACGATGATAAACTCTGCATTACACAAGAATATCATGCGCATCTCAGGCTCTCTAAATATAGTAGCAGAGAAATTTCAGGTAATGAACACAAATGGAGTTGATTGTACAGACAATTCCACATTTATTTCTGGAACGATAAATACAGACTCTACTGGAGACACTCCTGTCAGCGGCATTGGTGCAATCTGTGCAAGGACACTGAATGGTTTTTCTGCGCAAAGAGTTGGTAGCGATTCCCAAGAAATGTGCACAAGTTCAATTGGCCCAAAAAAAATAGAGTCTGATTCATATGAAATAATTTTTGAGCCTTATGCGTTTGGAGAATTGTTGGCGTTTGTCTTTTCTTCAAACTTTAATCTAAAAACATATGCTGAAAAACGAAGTTGTTTTTCAGACAAATTAGGAGATAAAATTGCAAGTGAGAGTTTCACCCTTACAGACGATCCCCACAGTCCTGATGGAATTGGAAGCAAGCCATTTGATGATGAAGGAAATCCAACATTGTCGCAGGATCTCATAAAAACAGGAGTCATGACAGGCCTGTTCTCAGATTCTTTTGAGGCATTCAAGAATGGAACTAGTTCCAGTGCAAACGCAGCAAGACCTGGCTCTCCAATGGGAAGACAAGCCCAATCCACTCCTATCACTTTGCCCCATAACCTCAAAGTTGCTGGTGGAGATTTTACAAAAGATGACATCATAAAAGATACAAAAAAAGGTCTTCTAATTGGCAGGCTGTGGTATACGTATCCAGTAAATCCAGAGCGCGGAGATTTTTCTTGCACTGCACGAAGTGGAATAAAGATAATTGAAAACGGCAAGACAAGCCCAGGAAGGTCTGTTAGAATAGTTCACAACCTCAAGACATTACTAAAAAACATAACAGCGGTCGGAAATGATTCAAAAAACATTCTCCAATGGAGTTCTTTGCCATCTATAACACCTACTATCAGAGTTGACAACATAAGGGCAACCCCGCTCTAGAGTGTTGGTAAGACAAACTGCATTCCAATTCCTACAGCATATAGTACAAGCAGCATCATTCCAGATTTTAGCCCCAGTTTGTTTTTGAACATTGGAACAAGAGCTACGATTGTGATTACTGTTACAAGTATCATCTGGTTTTCTAATAACGGTGTATTTGGGATCTTTGTAGTAAGACCACGGTAACTTATTGCAGCAAAGACTGCAACAGATAGCAGCAAAGTATTATTTAGTATCTTAGATCCAAGCACGTTTGCAACTGCAATTGATGCCCCGTTTGCGCCCTTTCGTGCAAGCAGTATCAGGGATATCTTTTCAGGCATCTCACCTGCGATTGGACTGACTATAACCGCAAGTACAACCACTGAGACTCCAAGGTCAACTGATACCCCTTCCAAGGCATGCACAAATGGCTCTGCCCCTACGAATATGCCGATGGTACCTGCAATGAAAAGAACCATTGACCTTGCAAAGTGTTTTTTTGGTTTTGTCTGCGCCTCATCATGCAGGTCTTTTGCAAGAGGCGCCATCTTCTTTTCTTTTTTCATCTCCCTGAAAGCAAATGCAAGATAGACTACAAACAATCCTGTAAATATTATTCCGTCAATAATATCAAAACCGTCAATGAACAGCAATGCCCCAACAACAGCAGTTATTACAAGAAAAATTTTATCAAGCCCAAATTCTTTTACATCTATAAATTTTTGCGGGGCCTTTGAGAGTCTAGTGGTTGCAATTATCAGCATGATAGCCAGTCCAAAAGTCATCATGAATAAGTTGCTTCCAAGTGCAGATCCAATTGCAGTTCCATACGAACCGTCCTTTGCGGCAGCAACAACAATTCCAATCTCAGGCAGCGTGGTTGCAACACTGAGCAATGTTCTTCCCACAAATCTTCCACCCCATCTTTCTGCAAGATGTTCTGCCCCATCAGACAACAACCAACTTGCAAAGATAAGCTCCACTAGCCATCCAAGCAGAAAGAGTATGTTGTCTGCCAATTCACTATTTCTTAAAATCTTGTGCTATTATTTGTGACGATGACATAATTTTCAGATCGAGTTGTATAGATTAGTCTTTGACTATTATCATGGTAAGAGTTGATTTTATTCCATCCAGTTTTCTTACTTGTGTTGTTATTGCTTCCCTCAACGATTCCATGGAATCAGACTCGAGTACCATGAGTACGTCATATACTCCATACACAGGATATACCTCTTTTACATGCGGGATTTTTTTTATCTCGTTTACAATATGAAGTTCTTTTCCAAGTTCTGCATTTATCAAAACAAATGCGCTGTGCATGCACAAACTGTATGCGTCTAGAATAAAAACAAATTGAATTTGTCCAAAAAAGCTAGTGCCAAGCTCAAAAATTTCACCCAGCTAGAATTAATAAGGTATCTTACGGTACCAATACCGTAACATGAAGCCAAGAATGACATACATATCAGTAGAAGTAGCAGATCACTTTGCAGATTTCATCATAAAGCGAGACGAGCAAGTCCTTGATGCAGTAAAGACACGGGCAAGGGACTTTAGCACAATATCCATCTTAAAACTCCTTTACCAACTCAGGTGTAACTCCATGACATTCTCAGACCTGTATGTAAAATCAAACATACGGATGAAGAGATCTTTTCTTAACTACCTGCATCTGTGCGTGTCATACAACTTTATACAAAAAGAGCCCAGAGGTGCAAACATGGTCTATTCCATAACAGACAAGGGAAGAACGATGCTTGATCTGTTCATGCAAAAGAACAATTGATTACATAATTCTTTTATTCCAATCAAATAGAGCAGATCCATTGGCAATCACATACAAGGATGCTGGCATTGACATCAAAAAGATAAAGCAAAGTCAGCAAAGCATTGGAAACCTCATTGCCTCAACCCACAAGCTGCAAAAAAAAGTAAAGACAATGTCAGGATTTGGTCACTATGCAGGAATTGTAGAAATACCAGGAGATACACTTCTTGCAACCCATACAGATGGTGTTGGAACCAAGGTCATGATTGCACAGATGATGAAAAAATACGACACTGTTGGAATAGATTGTGTTGCAATGAATGTAAACGACATAATATGCACAGGTGCAGTTCCTGTATCTTTTGTGGACTATATCGCAGCAAATAGAAATGATCAAAAAATATTCAACCAAATAGTTCGAGGACTGGTAAAGGGTGCAATAGTGGCACAGGTCCCAATAGTAGGAGGAGAGACTGCAATACTCCCAGACTTGATAGCAGGCAAAAACTTTTCTTTTGATCTGGCAGGAATGGTTGTTGGAATTCTCAACAAGAAAGACATTGTCTTGGGAAACAAGATAAAGACAGGCGATGTCATAATTGGAATAAACAGTAGCGGGTTACACTCTAATGGATATTCACTTGCACGAAAGGCCCTTCTTTCAAAATATTCCATACGTGAAAAAATTAAAGGCATTGGAGTTTTGGGGGATGCCCTTCTTGCACCAACTGAGATCTATGTCAGGCCAGTACTTCAGGCAATCAAGGAATGTCAAATTCACGGACTGGCACACATAACAGGAGGCGCATTTACAAAACTTTTGAGGCTAAAAAAGACAGGATTTGTTTTAGACGATTTGCCCGATACACCTCCAATATTTCAGGCAATTGAAGATTGTGGCGTAGAAAATGATGAGATGTACAAGACGTTTAACATGGGAATAGGGTTTTGCCTGATTGCTCCAAAAGATGAGGCAGAAAAAATAGGCCAAATCTTCAAAAAATACAGGTTCTCAAGCAAGCAGATTGGCAAGATTGTGGAGAAAAAAGGCGTCTACATTAACAAGACAAGAATAGCATAGACCAAACTGCAAATCACACCAGATTAGGATTTAATACCCAAATTAATCCAGACAAGGCGTGCAAAGAGCCCAAGTTACATTTGAGGATGCATGCAAAGAGATTTGCGACAGTCTACTTGCAATGTCAAGTCCTACGGATAAAGATGTAAAAAAAGAAGTCAAGCGAATCTGCACAAAATATTCCCTAGAAAGAATTCCAAGAAATTATGAAATACTTGCATCGGTTACAGGTCAAGATTACATCAAACTGCAAAAGGCACTTGTAAGAAAACCCGTCAAGACGGCATCAGGTGTTGCAGTAATTGCACTAATGCCAAAACCTTATGCATGTCCACATGGAAGGTGCAGCTATTGCCCAGGCGGAATTGAATACAACTCCCCAAATAGCTATACAGGAAGAGAACCTTCCACACAGAATGCAATTGCAAACAGCTATGATCCAAAAAAACAGATCTTGGATAAACTTGAACACCTTATTGCATATGGCCACGACAGTACAAAACTAGAGCTTGTCATAGTTGGTGGAACATTTCTTTTCATGCCTCGTACATACCAGACTGATTTTATAAAATCATGTTATGATGCACTAAATGGATTTGATTCACAAGACCTTGAATCAGCCAAGAAAAATAATGAAAAGGCGAATTTTAGAAATGTTGGATTTACCATAGAGACAAAACCTGACTATTGTAAAAAAGAACACGTAGATTGGATGCTTGAATATGGAGTAACACGAGTCGAGATAGGAGTACAGAGCCTTCACGAAAGAGTATATGAGATTGTAAATCGCGGACATACGTACCAAGATGTCATAGAATCATTTGAGATATCAAAGGACGCAGGATATAAAATCGTGGCACATATGATGCCAGGTCTGCCATCAATGACCCCAGAAGAAGACATTACAGACTTTGAGAAATTGTTTTCTGATCCTCAGTTAAGGCCAGACATGCTAAAGATTTACCCAACACTTGTACTAGAGGACACACCACTATATGCAACGTACAAGGAAGGACATTTTGTCCCATATTCAGACGACGAAATGGTTCGAGTTCTCACAGAAATTAAGAAGATAATTCCAAGATGGGCAAGAATAATGAGAGTCCAAAGGGAGATATCATCAGACCAGATAATTGCAGGACCAAAACTTGGAAACCTGCGGCAGATAGTGCAGCAGAACCTGAAAAAACAAAACATCTCATGCAAGTGCATCAGGTGCAGAGAAGCAGGTCTGTCAGAGAATACAATAAACATTGATGACATTAAGATGCACAGGGAAAATTATGACTCATCAGGAGGAAACGAAGTGTTTCTGTCATATGATGATTCACATGATAAAATATTTGGATTTTTAAGATTAAGAAAACCAAGTGATGCGGCACATAGAAGTGAAGTCACTGCAAACACTTGCATTGTAAGAGAACTCCATGTTTATGGCAGATCATTAAAACTAGGAGAACATGAGCAAGGCAGCATACAACACCTGGGACTAGGAAAGAACTTGATGAGTGAAGCAGAAAAAATTTCAGCAGAAGAGTTTGATTCAAAGAGGCTGCTTGTGATAAGCGCAGTTGGCACAAGAGAATATTATAGAAAACTTGGTTACACCCCACTTGGTCCATACATGTCAAAGGATTTGAAATAATGGAAGAAGAACAGCAGATAATTGGCAGGGGAACATGGATTGACAAGCTTGCAGATGAGTTGGTGCAAAGAGAAAAGTCACTTGGAAGAAAAACAGACTTGATAAGAGTTGAGAGTGGCCTTGGCGCATCAGGAATACCACACATTGGAAGTTTAGGGGATGCAGTAAGGGCATACGGGGTAAAACTTGCCCTTGAAAATTTTGGATTCAAGTCAGAACTGATTGCATATTCTGATGACTTGGATGGTCTTCGCAAGATTCCAGAGGGCCTTCCAGAATCACTAAAGGAGCACATTGGAAAACCAGTCTCGTTTATACCAGACCCGTTTGGGTGTCATGACTCGTATGGTTTGCACATGAGCAGCATACTTTTAGATGGTCTTGACAAGCTTGGAATAAAGTACAAGTTTCAGCGCGGAATAGACACTTATCGAAATGGACTGCTCAAAGATCAGATTCATACAATTTTAACAAACAGCAAAAAGATTGGCGAGAAAATTGCAGAAATGGTAGGTCAGGAAAAATACCAAGAGGCATTACCGTATTTTCCAGTGTGCGCAAATTGTGGCAAGCTATACACTGCAATATCATACGAATACCTATCTGATGAAAAGAAGATCAAGTACAGGTGTGCTGACACAACAATTGGTTCCAAGCCACTGAAGGGTTGCGGTCATGATGGAATAGCAGACATCACAAAAGACTTGGGCAAACTACCATGGAAGGTAGAGTTTGCAGCAAGATGGAGTGCCTTTGACATCAGATTTGAGGCATATGGAAAAGATATCATGGATTCAGTTAAGGTAAATGACTGGGTAGCTGAAGAGATCCTAAATTTCCCGGCACCTACACATGTAAAATATGAAATGTTTCTTGACAAGGGTGGAAAAAAGATATCAAAGTCACTTGGAAACGTTTTGACATCACAAGCCTGGCTGCGATATGGAACACCAAAAACAATTCTTCTTTTGCTCTATAAGAGAATTACAGGCGCCCGCGAAGTTGGCATTGATGACATACCTGCTCTCATGGATGAATACAATGAGCTTGAGAATATTTATTTTGGAAAGATAAAACTTGACAACGAAACCAAGGCAATAAGATCAAAGGGATTGTACGAGTATGTCAACTTGCTAAACCCACCAAAGGTCCAAAAACCATACGTCAATTACCGATTACTGATTCAGCTATGTAGAATATTCAGAGAAAATAGAATCGCACTTGTTACAAAAAAACTATTAGAGTATGGTACAATAAAAGAATCAAGCCCTGAGATCGAGGAGATCATTACACTTGCTGGAAATTATGCAGACGATTATGACAATCCAACAAAAGTTGAGATCCAACTAGATGAGATTTCAAAACAAGTGCTTGATCAACTAGTTAACATTTTATCATCAGAGACAGAACCTTCAGACCTGCAAAATACAATTTACCAGATTGCAAAAGACAAAGGAATGCAGCCAAAAGATCTATTCAAGTTGCTATATCAAATCATACTGGCATCAGACAGAGGTCCAAAGATTGGGCCATTGATAATGGACATTGGAAGAAAAAAAGTGGCATCTTCAATTTCAGAGTACCTGTAAGACATGGCACACAGTGAGCACAACAGACCAAAGGGAAGCGGCCTAGTACTTATTGCAATTGGAATACTCATCTTCTTTTTTGCCCCCAGATACTATACAAAAGACCTAGTTGGTGGCCTTGTGCTAATCACGCTTGGCTTTATCTTGGGTGGAATAGGATTTTACCTTGCATTTCTAAAAAAGCGGAAATAGGTACCAAAAGGAATACTTTTCTTACCTTGTACCAAAGTTATTTTCATGGGATTTTTCGGCCGTACAAAAAGGGAGTTACCAGAGGATGTAAAACTTGATGAAAACATGGCACCTTCAAGAGAAGAGCAGACTTCACATGAAGAAATGACAGACTTGAAAAAAGAGATCCAGGACACAGCAATGATGTTAGAGGTGTATTCTCGTGAACTAGAAAAGACAAAAAGTGAGCTTGATGCAATAACTGCAGAAGCAAAGACAGTACACGACGAGGTAGAATCTGAAAGAGTAGAGATGCAGTCAATAAGAGCAGAGCGAGATGCCATACAAAAACAGATAAGATCTGCAAAAGAAGAACTTGAGCTTGTCAAGTCACAGTACTCCAAGTCAGACGTAGAACAGATAAGAAGACAAGTAAATGATACAAGAGAAGAATTATCAAAGATAAACTATGAAAAAGAAGCTGCAATGACAGAGCTTGAATCTGTCAGGTCCAGTACAAATACAGCAAGAGAAGATCTAGACAAGATAACAGCATCAAGAGAAAACGAAGAAAGAGAGATTGAATCCTTAAAGGCCCAACAGGAAATCAAACGAAAAGAGATCACGCTATCCAAAAAGGAATTAGAGTTTATTGAAACAGAGCTTGCAACAGTAGGAAGAAGTAGCGATTCCAAGAAAATTGTAGAAGCTGCAGGAGCAGTGGCTGCAGCAATAAACGCAAAGTATGAAGCTGTCAAAAAAGAATTGGAGATAGTCAAAGTTGCGCTTGCAAGAACAAAAGAAGAACATGAAAATACCAAAAAAGAACTAGAATCCCTAAAGTACAAAACGGGTGTAAAAAATATCACAAGTGAAACGTAATACCAGATTAGAATTCGAGGTTCTGTTAGTTTGACAATCCTTTTAAGATATGGTAATTATACAAGCCTGTGAATGAGGCATTTGTCTTATTAAATGTCGATTATAAACAACAACAAAACATAATCGAGACAGCAAAAAAAATTCCAATAGCAAAAGCAGTAAAAACGATTTATGGAATATACGATGTTTTGATAGTTCTAGAGTCAAACAACATGCAAGACATCAAAACAGCAATCGATGTAGATTTACACAAAATCGACGGAATAAACAACATCACCTCACTTATTGCCGTAAACTAGATGGCCCAAGAATACGAAGTAATCGTAATCGGAGGAGGACCTGCAGGACTTTCTGCAGGGATATTTGTCGCAAGGCAAAAGGTTTCGTGTTTGTTGATTTCAAAAGATCTTGGGGGGCAGCTAAACCTAATCCCAAAACTTGAGAATTATCCAGGTACAATAATGTCAAGCGGGCCATTGCTTGCAAAGACACTTGAAAACCAGTTTCTCACTTTTGGCGGAGAAATGTACTATGATACAGTGGAACGAGTTGAAGAGACAGAATCAGGATTAACAGTCAAGACATTACGCTCCGAATACAAGACAAAGGCACTAGTTGTTGCGCCAGGAAAAGTTCCAAACAATTTGGGAGTAGAAAACGAATCCAACTTTGTAAACAAAGGTATTCACTATTGCACAAAATGTGATGCTCCATTTTACCAAGGAAGAACAACTGCAGTCATTGGTGTTGGTGCATATCTTTTAGAATCTGGCATATTGCTTTCAAGAATGGCATCAAAAATTTATCTTATTTACAAGGGCGGTGCATTGGGCGGAGACAAGGAAATGATTTCAGCAATTGAGAAAAAAGAAAACATTGAGCTTGTTCCCCAATCTTCTGTCAAGGCACTCAATGGTGCAAACAATCTCCAATCAATTACTATTGTTGATAATTCCGGCCAAGAAAAAGTCGTTAACGTTGATGGGCTTTTCATAGAAATGGGTTCGAAGATCAATCTTGATTTCATAAAACACATGGTAAAAATTAACAGTAAAAGCGAGATTGAGATAACTGCAGATGGCAAGACATCTCATCCAGCCATATTTGCGGCAGGAGATGCATCAAGTATACCATACAAGCAGATTGTGGCAGCTTGTTCTGGAGGTGCAACTGCAGGACTGTCTGCCTTTAATTATGTGGAAAAACTCAAGGGCAAACCAGGAATACGAGCAGACTGGAAAAAGACCATCGGAGATACTGTATTTCATTACTAGTATCACATACTAGGGATAGGAGATTTTCCAAGTTGTCGCTTTAAGGCAAACGCGAGCCCTATTGATACACAAGATATCAAAGTGGCAGTAAGAAATATGAGATTATACGAGTCTGCAGTAGGAAAGGCCCCGACAATTCCAGGAAGAGATGCCTTGTGAGTTTGCATGTACATTGCAGCCATTGCAGGACCAATAGATGCGCCAACTATTCTTATCAGAGTACTCATTCCAAGCGATACTCCAATGTCTTGTTTTGGTGTGGATAGCATGATTACATTCATTGCGCCCACATTTGTAAGGGACAATCCAGTTGACAAGATTGCCAAGTTGATAGAGACTAGAAGTTCCGTAGAGTGGTTCAGGTACAGATCTGCAAACCCAATCGTGCTGATGATGCTTCCAATAATAATTGGTTTTGTAGAGCCAAGTTTTGAAATGATAAAACCTGCTGTAGGTCCAAATATCAGCAAGACTAGAGCAAATGGAAGCTGCACGTTACTTGTCATCAGCGGGCCTTCTCCAAATCCCAACGGTGATGGACTGCGAACAAGTACAGGAATTGTCTGGAATACCATAAACATTGACAGTCCTACAATCATTATCATGATGTTTGAAGGCAGGATTATTTTGTTTGTAAGTACTTTCATGCTAACAAGTGGAGAGCTTGACCGTTTCTCTATAATTGCAAACAGTATCAGGTAGACAATTCCAATTACTGCCAATCCCATTACAGAAAAAGAATTGGCACCATCACCATTTTCCACCATTGTAAGCGCCATCAGAAATGCGCTAATAGATACTGTTAGTGTGATTGCACCTTGTACATCGATCTTGTTTTTTGGATTGTCTTTTCCTTGTGCGTTTGACAGCAAATGTGATTCATCCACGTGTATAAAGCGCGCAATTACCACAAGTAATGCAATTACAACAGGTATTATTGAGAAAAATGTCGCATGCCAGCCAAAGTTTTGTATCAGATGCCCTCCTGCAACAAGGCCAATTACTGCACCTGCTGCAAACATCGAAGTTATCACACCCTGACCAATTGCAATCTTGCTGCGGGGAAACAGTTCCCTAATTATGGCAAAAGCAATTGGAAACATTGACATGCCAACTCCCTGGATTATACGAATTGCAAGCATCTGGTAAATATCAGTAGCAAACCCACCAAGCGCTACTCCTACTGCATAAATTCCCATCACTATGAGAAGCATCTTTTTTCTTCCATAGATGTCTGAAAGTTTTCCTGTAATTGGAGTCATGATTGCTCCAGCAATAAGATATGCAGTAAGTATCCACGATGACATGCCATATGAAATATGGAAATCTTTTATCAGGTCAGGAATTGCCGGAATCAACATTGTTTCAGCGTACATTACCATGGTAGCAATCAAACTTAGAATTGCAAGTGTCTTCCATGCAGTTGGAGAAATTTTTTCCTGCAATTTCTTGTCATCTGGTTGTGAAACTTTCATCTCAGGTCACCTTCATCTTTTTTACAGGAATTACAGTCTTGTCAAGATCAGAAAACGCTGCCAGGTTTTTTGATATCTTTCGAAGTGTTTCAAGTGTTGTCTGGATGTCACTTTCTGGAATGTTTTTGGCAGAAGACTTTCTTATCCTAAGGGCACACTCTGTCATGGACTCCCACAAAGAGTCGGCTTTTGGAGTCAGATAGATTCGATTTATTCTCCTGTCACTTGAGTCAAGTTTTCTTTTGAGCAATCCATCCTTTTCCATCTTGTCAATTATTGGAACTAGTGTGGCCCCTTCGACTCCCACCTTATCTGCAATCTCCTTTTGCGTCAGACCAGGCTGTAGCACAAGTGCTCCAACTACACGCCATTGACTCAGTGAAACGCCTACGTTTTTTCGAAGCTCAACATCAAAGGATCTTTGAAATGCCTTTGCAGTTGTATTTACAACAAACCCCACGCTGTTTTCAAAATCATATTTAATCATGCTTAGAGTACTAATCATTAGCACACTAATGATATAAATCTTGATTGTGTCACCATCGATTTGCTTATATTTCAAACAAACTTGTACGCAATCATGGGTAAAGAACCAAACGTAGTAGGAGTAAAAGTCCTAGAACAAAATGGTGTAAATGTAAAGGAGCTCATAAAGGCCCTAGTATACAATGCATCAGTAGAGTTTACGGCATACTATTACTTTACAAACCTAAGAGCACACTGCGTTGGAATGGAAGGAGAAGCATTGAAAGGAATAATCGAGGATGCAAGATTAGAAGACCTTAGTCACTTTGAGTCCTGCTTGTCTAGAATCTATGAGCTTGGTGGAAAACTACCACTTAACGCACAAGATTTTATCAAGATGTCAGGCTGTGAATTTTTGCAACTTCCAACAAATCCAATAGACACCAAAGCGATTTTGGAAAAATGTCTAAAGGCAGAACAGGGAGCCATTGTCAACTGGAATAAGGTATGCATGATGACACATGGAAAGGATCCTGCAACGTATGATGTAGCAAAAGACATTCTAAGAGAGGAGATAGAACACGAGGCTTGGTTTTTGGAATTACTATATTCAAGACCATCAGGTCACATGAGAAGAAAGTTTCCAGGAGAGCGACCTCACACCCAGAAACATTCAAGAGCTTTGGGTTAACCACTTTTCTTTTTTAGTTTTTTCATATTTTTTCAAGATACCAGATAAATATCTACAAGCAGAGAGATAAGATACAATTGATAATTATCATCTGCGGCCTTCCAGGAGTTGGAAAAAGTACACTTGCAAAATACCTTGCGCCAGTTTTTGATGCAACCATATTATCTTCAGACAAGATTAGAAAAGAGCTGTTTCCAAGTCCAACTTATTTTCCATCTGAGCTAAAGACAGTTTATGACGTAATGATGATTATTGCAAAATACCTCAATGATGCAGGAATTAACTGTATACTTGATGCCACCTTTAACAGAGAAGATTCAAGAATTGAAGTAAAAGAGAAATTAAAACTTGATGATATCCAGCTCCAGATAATAGAGTGTTCCTGCCCAGAGGAGGTTGCAATTTCAAGGCTACAGTCTCGCAAGGATGATTATTCTGATGCAACCATATCAATATATCAAAAGATGAAAAAAATTCAAGAGCCCATAAAGGCAGACCACATGACTGTAGACACTACAATTTCCCCAGAGGATAACGTCAAGAAGATTGTAGATTACATTTCAAAAAGATTAGAACAGACTTGATTTTTCTATGGTAGTTCTTCAGAATTTGCTACGCAATACTTGTGAACCCACTTGCCTGCAGGGTTTTTTGCAATTTCCTCACCTGACTTGATTGGAGCATTGCACTCTGTGCATGTGGTCTTGAATTTTGCTTTCATGATATCAGGATAGAAAACAGAGTAGATAAACCATCAAAAATGCAAAGAGGTGATAAACTAGGTCAAATCTCTATAACATCTTCTTTTTATCAGACTAGAGTTTTCAAGATCGTTTGAAAAAGACTATTGATACAGAAAGAAAACACCATCGACAGACAACCAAAAAACACATACAATAAAAGTACAAATGTCATACGATTTCTGATGAAATTTGTTTGCATCTAGGAACATTTTCAGTCTAGTTTTTGCATCAATACTGGTTTTAGTCATGTTTGTACCTGCATATGCATTACAAACCAACATGATAGATCCAAACCTGCAGATCACTTTGGAATATCCAGATATAGTAAGACAGGGAGACAAGTTTGTCTTGTCATCTATAATCAAGGCAACTGCAGATCAAGTATCAAACATCACACTTTCAATATCCTCGCCAGAACTTTATTCAACAAACAACACTTTTAGCTTGACAAAACTTGCAAAGGACTCTACCTTTGGCAATAATTTTGAACTAGAACCAAAGAGCGACATGCCAGACGGCCAGTTTGTTGCAAATGTCCAAGTCACTTATTTTGTCAAGGGCCTGTTTGACTCAAATTCTGTCAAAAATACATTTGTTCAGGCTTTTCATCTCAATGCACAGTCAAGCCCAATTCTGAGTTTTGACATTCAAGCACCAAGCAATGTATTTTCTGGTGAGCCCTTTTCCATAAAAGGTACAATAAAAAATCAGGGAACCAAGGCGCAAGATGTACAAATCATTGCATCATCCCAAGACATTAGCCTTGAAGGTAAAAAATCATTTTTACTTTCAAGCCTGGACTCTGGAAAAAGTTCAGACTTTGAGTTTATTGTAAACACCTCAAAGGATCTTGACATTCCAGTACATGCAGTGATTTACGTAAATGGTACATACATTGATGATCTAAACAAGTCACACTCGATTCAAGATTCAGTCAATGTATTTGCAAGGCATCGAGGTATGTTAGAGATGGGAGATGCAAACGGCATATGGCTTGGTACTTTTTTCATTGCACCCGTAGTTGGAGTTGGTACAATTGTTTCAAGTGCAATAGGTTTTTTCATATTTTTGTGGCATTTTAAAAATAGGAAAAAACAAAGAAAAGGTAAAAAATCATAGCATCACCCTTAAATTACCTCAAAATTGGCTCTAGTTTGATCATAACATGGTAAAACCAATAGTTTATGGTGCAATAGGCGGAGGGGCTGCAGTGGTTGTTGCAGTTATTGTTCTTTTTGCATTTCATCCTGCTTCAGAACAATATGCACTTACTGTAGAACCAAGAACTGAAATGGTCATGGGCGTAGGAAATGTTGTTCGAGTTTACGTACAGAATACTGGATCGTCTCCATTGACAAATGTCAAAATAGATTATGGAACTAGTTCTGAACCAGCATTACCAATTTTAAACCCAGGTGAAAAACAAATGTTTTCTCCACCAGCTGGTTCAAAGATGGTAACAGTGACAGATGACCAAGGCATCACAGTAATGAAACCAATTACAGATTCAATGTAATTAGAATCTAAAAATTATCAATTTATTTTATTATCCAAAATCCTCAACATGCATTATAAAATATATAAAAATATACTAAAAAATCAAGTATGTAATTATACTGACTTGATTTTGTGTACGGTAACCTTTTGGTACTCTTCTGGGTTTTCTTCTTTTAGTCTTTGAAAATAGACTTCTTCATACGGCATTTCAATAATTTGCCAAATTTCTATTTAAAGAAAAGATTCACTAATTTTACTAGGTTAGGTCAAATATTTCACAATTTAGCAAAACCAAAAGTTCCCAGTTGGCAAAAATAACGAGTTTTAACTGAGCGCCATGTATGGTTTTGTGTAAGACAAATGACAGATGATGTACTAGTCAAGAAAATCAAGGAAAAAATAGTCAAGAATGAAACCAAACTGCAAAGACAGGTAGGCGAAATAGGAAGAATTTGGGAAGATACTGGTCTTGACCCAAAAGACCCATCATATCTTGTTGAAAAGACAATGAGGTTCGAAATGGCACAGACAGCCATCAATAATGCTTTTTTGCTATTCACTGAGACCATCACAGAGTACAAGAAACTCTGTACAGAATTGGAAAAATCAGACGATTCCCAGTCATAAATATACATGTGATGTAAAACCAGGTTTTAGTCACAAAATACCTATCAAGTACGTTTCCTAGTTTTTGTCATATCTAACTTGGATGTAAAAAATTTGCAATTACCAAAGATTAGTACATAGATAAAATCAAGATTGAACGTTTTTAGAGATTGGATGAGATTTTAGGAGATCTTGACATCATTACTGTTTAGTGCGTGTACTTCTTCATTGACCTTGGTTATTGCAGTATACAACTGGAATAACAATTCATTGCTAGGATGTGTTGCCTCGAGCAATTTGCGGTCAATACCATATTCCTCTATTTTTTCCCACATTTCATCCAATGATAATTCAGAACTCAAATGCTCCCCTTTTTGAATAGAATAGTTATTATTTTTTAAAACTTTCTACTGATAAAATAGATCAGTTAGATCTACTTGAGATCTCAAAAAACATAGAGTCAATTCACCAAATTTTGGGAATCACGTATCAAAAGATCTGATAAGCATAGGTCAAATTTTTTATCAACATTTTATTGAAAGATCCAAAACAGGTAAAAGGACTTATCAGTTGAAAAATTTAATCTTGCTCGTGGATGTGTCTGATTCAATCTCGCGTACAACTTTTACCAAGTCATTAATATCAAATGGTTTGTAGACTACGGCTGTAGCCCTGAGATCCTCCAATCGTTTTGCAGTATCCTGAGATAGATCCGTGGTAATCATTATTACAATAGCATTGGGATTCATTTCTCGAATAAGATCCAGTGCATAAAGTCCATCAGTATTAGGCATGACAACGTCAAGAAACGTAATGTCTGGTTTTAGTTTTGCATATTGTGCAACAGCATCTTTTCCATTACGTCCAGTGCCAACCACCTGAAAGTGTTTTAGCTCCAAAAGCTCTACAAAAAGAGACAAAACATCAGGATTGTCATCTACTACAATGGCTGTCTTCAACTGTCTGTTTTTTTCCAATTCATGTAACATGTTAAATTCCCTATTTAGGGATATTCATCGTGTAATTCACCTCATTTTTTAGCATAATTGAAAAAAATCAGGCACAATTTAGCGTTTAAAGGCAAAAAGTGTGAATCCAATGGTAATTGGGTGTGACCACGGCAAAATCACGAATAGTATCACGAAACTTGTATTATTACAAAATTTGTATATTTTCATGTATTATGATATATAATTTACCATAAAAGACACTAATTTACCAAAAAGTTCTAATATATAGTATTATTCTCCTATATTAGTGACTATATACATAATTTCCCATGATTACGGGACTAGTACAATGAGGAGTAAGAAATGTTAGTTCAGAGAAGAGATAGTATTGGATCTAAAATCCAACCCGTATATGCACTAGTAAAATCAAGGGCTCAGAGGGGTCTAGTTTTTACATGTACAACAATAATTGCTCTATTATTATCAAGCAGCTTACATCCATCCCCACTACACCTAGTGTTATTACCAATAATTACCATGTTTTCCACTCTATCGATTTATCTGATGAATGATCTTGTGGACATTAAAATAGATAAGATCAACTCACCTACTAGACCACTTGCATCAGGAGCTGTAAAAAAACAAGATGCGTTGAAGCTTGTCATAGGTCTAGGCATCGGATCAATTGCAATTGCATTTCTTGTAAGTACTTTAACAGTTTACTTGACAATAACATATTTGCTCATAGGAGTTTTGTATTCCATACCAAAGATATCACTCAAAGATAGATCATTTGCCAAAACAATAATGATTGCAATTGGCGGTCTAATTACATCACTCATAGGTTCAAGTTTCACAGGTTTATTTGAAGAGCGATCTACAATTGCAGCTATTACATTCATGACTTTGATATTCGTAACTTCGCCCATTAATGATTTGGCAGATTATTCTGGAGACAAAAAATATGGTAAAAGAACAATACCAATTGTAATAGGTAAGAAAAATACAGTTCTTTTGGCAATCATATTACCATTTATGATTGCAGGATTTTTTTGGTTTTTCCACGCACAATTCAATTTTGGAATTTTAACACCTATAGCTATAACGGTCTTATCATTTTTTGCACTAAGGATTTTAAAATCGATCTATAACAACAGAGATGATCAGAAACACGTACGAGTAAAACACAAGAAATTAGTATTCCTCCACTATGGATTACAGCTAGCATTTCTAGTAGGTATGATATTTTAAAAATAAATAATTTAATTTGTTTTTATGTTGAATTCAGAATGAGAGATAAATGATTATTTTTTTGATGGTGTTTTTGTCGGGCTAACAATCTGTGGTGGATTTAGGCTTGCTTTGTTCCACAGATTATCAAATGTACTACGCATGCTGCTACACAGCGATGAATCCTCTATGAAAGCTGCCATTAGGAAATTTTTGGGATTATAGGTATCCACCATTTCCACACCCACAAGCTTTTCATCAACTAGTAATAAAGAGAATGGAGTTTCAATATATCGTCTATCCACTTTTGACGGATAAAATGGATTAGATACTGTGTCTATACGTTCTTTTTTATTTTTATCTTCTCGTAAAGCAGCGGTTTCATTTTCAAAAAAGGTTTTAACAGTATTGGTATCTGCTAAAACTTTTACGGAAACTCCCATGTTGGCTTTTTTTAACAGCATGTTTATGATATGATCATTACGAAATCTGCCCATTAGTATAATTTCTTTTTGTGCAAATTCAACTACCTGCAATACTTTGGATACCATGTCATCATAGCTCTTAGCTATAACAGAATTATTTTTGTTTCCAAGATTCACAGAACTAAGATTTGAGTTTGGAGATATCTTTGAAAGGAATTCAGATATGTCTTCGAGTTTAAAGTTTGAAGATTGTTTTAGGACATCAATCATTTCAAAATGTTTTAGGTTCTTCATGTTTCCCGCTAGTTCAAGAAAATGTTTTTGATATACCATACTGCCAAAAGCTGTATGAGTATAGGATACAGTATTTTTAGTTATAAGCCCAACATCAGTCAATTGTTTCAATCGAGTGTAGTATTGTTTTTTTGTCAGACCAATCTTTGTATGTGTTTCAAGTTCGGACTTGAGACCATCTTTTGTCATGATGAAAAGCAAGAGTGCATCTGGTTTAGATAAAATTGACAATACCTCGGAAATTTTTTGCAAGTCCGTCATACTAGTATCAGAAGGTAACACAGTTGAAAATAGGCTAGATTCTAATTTCATAAACAAGCCCCATTTATGATTACAAAAGTCAAGGAACGAGCATTAGTCATATCCAAGCTAGCCTTGCATATCATCTTAGGTATCAATACTATGTACGGAATAATGTCCTTTTAAATTTACCCATTTAAGGATAATTGCTTATAAGTTCCCATATAAAGGAAAATCAGGGGATTTTTCATTATTATCAGGACAGTTTTTAATAGAATTATTTATCACATGAGCCATAACAGCAAACACCAGACATACACAGATACCAAGTGAGAGAAATGATATTTTACCATAGCAATGTAGAGTCTAGAAAAACAACCAGATCAATATGTACAGCCATACTAATGATCGGCATGGTGTTTTTTTCCAATACAGTGCCATATGCAAATGGAATGGATCCTCTAGTTCCTAGAATTGAGTTAGTACAACATGTTTCTTCAAATGCTAATTTGTTTGTCTCTGCAGAAAATTCTGCATTCCAGAATTATTTTGCAGGACCCCAAGTAATTCAAGTCATAGTCATAGATCCTGACATAAACAGATTGGATGAGGCATACGGTGAGCCTGTTGTGACAGTCAATGGAAAACGACTTAGAGTAGCACAAGCTACTGATGGAAACTGGTATGGATATTTTGCAGATATGAAACAAGCACAATATGCAGATGCAACGCAGTTGAGCAATTCCGGGAAAGGTTTAGATTTTGGACAATTTTGTTCAGCAAGTTCAGCTTCTGCAACAGGAGTTGATTTTTCAGATACAAAGGGAATAGCTGTTGCGAGACATTTTAGTGGAGCTTCAAATGGAACTCAATCGCTTGGATCTTGTACAGCAACTAATTTAGGCGGAACAATAAATCTTGTTGGAGGCACACTACTAAATCACGTAGTAAGACAGAACAAGACTCTAAACGGACAATCACCAGGAGGCAGGCTAGGACAAATTGCTACAAACAATATTGCATTTTCAAATGCGTGGCCAATAATACAATTATTTGACTTTGCAACGTTTCCAACCAAAGTTTCAGTGCAATACTACAAGGCAGGAGACGTACAACAAGTTGATCTTAATTTTGATCAAATTCCTGGAAAAATTATACGAGCTGTAGTAAACAGAGCTGATTTTCCACCCGGCTCTCAGGTTCAAGCGGATTTGATTGATCCACAACTTAACATTGATCCAACCGAAGAGGACTCGTGGACATGGGGAGCTTCTGCCAGTAACAACACATTATTTTATCAGGCATTTGACAGAAATGGAAATCTTGATGCAGATGGGACTGCCGGGATGCAAAACATCATTGGAAATCTCACAACATTCATGTTTAATCACAATGGAAGACTAACAGAAGATCCGCGTCCTCAAGGCGTTGCAGTAGCTGCGTCACAGAGCAATGGAATTCAAAAATTATTCAAAGATAGTAATGGTAGATCAAGAACGCAATCAATCAGTGGTTTATCCATTCCAGTCACAGTATTGGAACTTCAACCAAATGTTGGAATCTTTGCAGGATACGATTCAGGAGGAATTGCCGACAGCAAAATGTTGGATAATGCCCCAAGGGACAAGTCATTTACTGCAAGATACAATGATGTGTCATATAGTGCCATTGTAAAGTATCATACTGCAACGCTGACTATGGGAATGCCAGAAGGAAATACATTTGTCAATCAAAATCCAACAATGAAAGTAGTATTCAACCAGCCTCCCGCAGATCCTATTTTCACTTCATTTCTCAAGTTAATTATTATGCAAAATCTATTTTTATACTAGTTATTTATCAATGACAGTTTCATTTGTGTTAAAATCAAATGACTATTTTTTTCTGGCATTATCTCTTGTAATGACATGAAATATTGATTCAGTCAATCCAGGTCGTCGAGTAGGCGAGAGAAACAGTGCAAGATCTGTGACGGTTACAATTCCGACTATTTTTCCCTGCTGTATGACAGGAAGTTTTCGGATCTTATTTTTTATCATAAGATCTGCTACTTCCTCTATTGTCTGACTGGATGATGTGTAAACCAATGGTCGTGATGCAAACTCCTCAAGTTTTGTGCTCTTAAATGAAATGCCATCGCTTATGCCCTTTACAACATCGCCTTTTGTGACAATGCCAAATGGCTTGCCTCTAGCTGTAACAACAAGACATCCAACCTTCTTTTTTGCCATCAATACTGATGCATCATAAAGCGTCTTGCCAGATTCTAGGCTGACAACTATTTTTGTCATAATTTTCTCCACATGTGTTTTGCTATGCTCAACTAGTACCTCCAAGGCTTCTTTTTTTCTTATTTTATCTATGATTCCTTGGACTTGCTTGATGCTCATGTCTGCCTGATAGGATATAGATTCTACTGACAGGTCTGAATGATGGTATAACGTATCAATGAGACTCTTTTTTCTCTCCAGTTCAGATTGATTGTCCTTTTCTACCATCATCATGGATACGACTAGTTTCTCGTCAGATTATTAAAGAACTAGCTATGTTAATTCGAAAAATACAAACAGTATTTTCATTTAATATCATATCATCAAGATATAAAACAAGACTCAGACGTTTATGCCAATTACGATAGGCACGCCTTTTTTGTACACAGCAATGCCAATCAGTCTTGCCATAAGGCCATATTTTTCCTTGCGAAGTTTGATTGCTTGATCTGATTCAGATTCATTTGCAAAATATGCAGTCGCGTCAATCCAATCTCCCTTTGGTTTGCCTTTTAGATCAGAAGGTACAATACGAACATTCTTGTGGTGATTCAAGCGCTTGACTTTGCCAGCAGTGGAAGGTGTGGCAATGTAGATTGTTCCATCATTAACAACAAACCAGACAGGCGTTTTTACTGCTTGACCGTTATTTTTGTATGTTTCAAGATTTAGGTATTTTTCATCTAGAAATGCAGTAATTTTATCAGAAGACATGTTCTAAAATATTTGACACATAATCAGATTAAAAGATGGCGCATGTCAGGCCAGCAAGTCCAAGGATTACACATTATGAAAACTGTAATGATCTTACATATCGTTCCCCGGGATGATTTTTACTTCAAAATATATGCATAGTTGAAAATACAATGTAGCTCAATCTCAAATGGATTTGGGACATATGATAAAGGGTGAACATCCATAAAACCAAACAATGTCGTTACGGTACCGTTAGTTTTGCTTTTACTTGTACTTGTGACAGGAATGGTAATGCCTCTGATAGGTACTGCCAGTGCTACAAACCCCATTAGCAAGATACAATCAGGTCTTGTAGTCTCGGACTCACTTACTAGTGGAAACACTACCAACTGGACATTTGGAGGAACAGCAACATTATACAATTACCATGAAGATTCTCAAGGATTGCACATTGGTGTCCAGTCACCACCGAGTGGTCAATGGGTCAACTACTATGCACATTTGCCACAGCCTGACGCGCGGCTTTTTCACACAACCATCACTATTCCTGACACCATGGTAGCAGACGGAGTATCAAATGTGGGACTGTATGTGGAGGGGTCAGATTACATTCCGTATGTAGGGTGTGAAGCATATGCAGATAATACTGGATACTATTGGGATGTTGAACAGTCAAGTGATGCAGGCAATACATACACGATTCTGTACATATCTCAGCCAAGCAGCATGCCACAAACCCAAGACTGTACCATCATAACAAACGGAAGCAACTATCTCAAGGTCTTCATTGGCAGCAATATGGTCTTCTCAAGCAGTACAATGAATCTTGGAATGTCCACTCCCTTTATTGCATATGTTCAAGATGACACATCATCTTCCAATGCTATGCATTATGCAACTTATAGTAACTATTACGTAACAGCTGATGAAAATATCAAGATTACAAACAATCCGTCTAATGCGGCATCAGCAAAGGTCGTAGATTCATCAGGACAAGTTCTTTCAAGTTCATCTGTAACATCGGGTACTGCCACACTAAATGTGGCCAAGTATTCTTTTCCTCTTGCTGCAACAATTAATGTGTACGATTCCAGCGGCAGTGTAATTGCATCCAGTCCGGCAAGCATATACGGTGGAGATGTATTTTCTGTAACAAGTACATCATCTGCACCACAACCCCCCACCAGTCTTACTGCAATGGTATCATCAACTTCTCAGATTAATCTGTCCTGGACTGCTCCTGCAGACAACGGAGGCTCGCCAATTACTGGATACAAAATAGAGCGTTCCACTAATGCAGGTTCAACATGGTCTACAATAGTAGCAAATACTGCATCCACATCCACTACATACTCTGATACCGGACTTGCAGCAGGCACAGCTTACATGTACAGAGTGTCTGCAATCAATGCTGTAGGAACTAGTCCTCCATCAAATACAACATCTGCAACCACAAACCAAGCTACTACAACACTTACAGTCAATACACAAGACTCGAACAGAAATGCAATCACTGGTTACTATACTGAACTAGACCAGAATGGAAACTTCATATCTTCAGGTTTTACCCCGTATACTTTTACTCTGAACAACGGCCAGACATATACAATTTCTGTTAACAATTATGGCAATTATCAATTTGACCACTGGCTAGATACCGGCTCTGTTTCAGCCAGCAGGACAATATCAATTTCATCCAACAGCATCATAACAGCAGTTTACAGGACCATTCCACAATCTCCAACTGGACTTGCAGCAACTGCTGCTTCTGCATCACAAATTAATCTGTCCTGGACTGCACCTACAGATAATGGTGGCTCGCCAATTACTGGATACAAAATAGAACGCTCCACTAATGCAGGCTCTACATGGTCTACACTGGTTGCAAACACTGTATCATTATCCACAACATACTCTGATACCGGACTTGGACACAGTACCACATACACATACCGTGTATCTGCAATCAATGTAGTTGGTCCAAGCCTGCCTTCTGGCATATCTTCTGCAACAACTCTAAACATAATATCACAGCCACCAACTGGTCTAGCAGCAACTACTGCTTCTGCATCCCAGATTAATTTATCCTGGACTGCACCAGCAGATAATGGTGGTTCTCCAATCACGGGTTATCAAATAGAACGATCAACAAACAATGGAACCACTTGGAGTACCAGTACACCAAACACAGGTTCTGTTTCCACTACATACTCTGATACTGGACTTGCAGCAGGCACATCTTACATGTATAGAGTGTCAGCAATCAATGCAATTGGAACTAGCTCTGCATCAAATGTTTCATCTGCAACCACTGCTACACAGTTACACTCTGTAACACTTGCACAACCAGGACTTGTCGTATCTGATTCTCTGACAAACGAGACCATGACCAAGGCTCAGCTTCTTGCAAACCAACAGTACTGGCACTATGGTGGAAGTGCCACAGTAAACAACACTCCATTTGACATATCGCGTGACCCACAAGGATTTCACATCGGTGTACAATCAGGACATGATGGAAACTGGACAGGATACTATGGTGTTGCACCAAGTTCTAGTGCTGTGCTATTTCATGCAGTTGTGACAACACCAGTGCGGTCAATTCCTACCACTAACGACTTTTATGAAAACGGCTTGTATGTCCAGACTGGAACTCAAAACGTAAACTATGTCACGTGCTTTGCAGACACTGGCACTGCAGGTACTGTATGGGCTATAGTCTCTGCAGTAGGAAATGCAAATGGTGCAGTCAACTTTACATCATTATGGTATGATTCCAGTGTGAACCAGCCGCTTACAAGAGACTGTACCATTATAACCAATGGACAAAACTATCTCAAGGTGTACCTTGATGGAACGATGGTATACACTAGTAACACTTTGAATCTTCAGATGCCAGGACCATTCATCTCATTTCTAGAACCGCAGACATCGTATGCAGGACAGATGCTCTATGGCTCCTACAAGGACTATTATTCCACCACTGATGAAAACATCAAAATTACAAACAATCCGTCAAATGCTGCAAGGGTGGATGTCATCAGTCCATCCGGAACTGTGATTGCATCAGGTACGGTAACTGCTGGGACTGCAACAATATCTGTTGGCCAGTACCACTATCCACTGTCTGGAACAATAAAGGTGTATGACTCTGCAAATAATGTGATTGCATCCACTGGAAACATGGTCAATGTGTTTGGTGGAGATGTGTATTCTGTCAGATAAAACACCATCATGATTTCTTCAAGATAGAATCATCATTTTGTAAAAATTTTTCTAATTAGAATACGGATTGTAAGTATAACCTATTTGGCAAGGGGTAGCAAGATGTGAATTTCAGCTCCCTTGTTTGTTCCCGCAGATTCAGCCCAAATTTTTCCACCATGGTTTTCAATCAACCCTTTACAAACAGATAATCCAAGTCCTGTTCCGCCATACTCTCTAGTACTAGAGTTATCCATTTGGTAAAATTTTACAAAGATTTGCTCAAGTTTGTCCCCAATGATTCCAATTCCATTATCTTTGACAATAATTTTTGCCCAATCGTTTTCTGGGTACATCTTGACAGAGATTTTGCCGTTTCCAATGGTACTGAATTTTACTGCATTTACAAGCAGGTTTGTAAGAACTTGGTTTATTCTAACATCATCACACAAACAGATGAGATTACTTTGAAGGTTGATAGTGAGCGATATGCCTTTTTTTGCCATATCCTCTCTCATTGTGTCTACGGTTTTTTCTACAATTCCTGCAAGATCATGCAAGTTCTTTGTTAGTTTCAATTGGCCTAGTTCTATTTTTTGCACATCCAGAAGATCATTTAGAATCTTTAACAGATATACCATGTTAGATTGAACAACTGACAGTCTACTCTTCTGGGCATCATTGAGCGGCCCTAACTTCTCTGACAAGATCATTTCTACGTATGATTTAATCGGTACAATCGGAGTTTTTAGCTCATGCGTTATCATTGCAAGAAATTCATCTTTTGCAGTATCCAGTTTTTGCAATTCAAGTAACTGGATTTGGATTTGAGTCCTGCTTTCTTCAAGTTCTTTTCGATACTGGTAAATTTCTGTAATATCTTTGATTACAGAGTTACTTCCAATTAATTTTCCGTGTACATCATATAGATTGGTTGCGCTGATCAAGCCAGGAAAGATAGATCCATCCTTGCACTTTATCCAAATTTCCTTATTTCGAACATATCCAGTTCTTTTCCACGTCTCAAACGAGTCCATGATACCTTGATGGATGTCTTTCGGAGAATGATCAAAAATGGTTTTACCAATTATCTCTCCTTTAGAATATCCTAATTTTGTGGCGTAAATGTTGTTGCAATCAAGTATAACGCCATCAGTATTTATGGTTCGATAAAGATCAGGGGATTGTTCGTATAAATCCAAGTATCTTTTTTGATTGTTTTGAACTATCTTCATTAGTTGTTGGAGATCTTGTTTTAGTATAGTTCGTGATTCTTCAAGACTTTGGTTTTTGTCATCAAGGATTTGGTATACAGCTTCAAGAAGAATATTTTCTTGTTCAAGTTCTCTTATTTTAT
>Ga0206954_1020_pt1 | contig 48038 bp, 40 predicted proteins | sample Alteio_BWOrgHeat_37_FD_153250 | JGI IMG/M metagenome (GOLD analysis project Ga0206954, IMG submission 153250) | Enriched cells from forest soil in Barre Woods Harvard Forest LTER site, Petersham, Massachusetts, United States -... | ecosystem: Environmental > Terrestrial > Soil > Temperate forest >...
GTCCCAGCGCAACGAAGGCCTTCAGATTGTCGGCATTGGCCAGGACATCCGGACAATCGAGGCCGAGGCGAATCCATTCCAGGTGATTCAGCCAGTTTTGAAAATCAGGCTGGGAAAAAACGGCGGAATGGTTTTGTTTGTAACTGGCTTCAAGCTGAGCCTGCAGGGCGTCCGCTGCCTTCGGCCATAAATCGGGGGTGGGATTCTGTGTCCACCAAGCCTTCAGCGCACTATCATTCCAAGAAGGCAACGTTTCCTGGGCCTGACATGAAAGAGCAATCAAGGCCAGGGTCAGAATCGCCCAACCTTTTTTCATATAAAAAGATAGACCCCAGTTGCAGGTCTGTCATCCCGAGCTTGTCGAGGGATCAGTTCCACTTGCCTTTCTTTAGTCACGAACAGAACTGCCCCGTCGACTTCGCTACGCTCTGTCCAGGATGACGGACTAATCGTCCGTCACTTCTTGGCGGCGGCTTTTTTCTCGGCGGCCCGCTTGAGAATAATGCGATCATTCTTCGCCGCGCGTTTCACGCGATTGCGAACCTGTTTGCGTCCTGGATAGTCTCCCATAGGTAGAAATGATGCGCGTTTCGTTCAGAGACGGCAAGGAAAGTCTGGTTGGAAGAACGTCACTGCGCTTAAGGCTTTTTTCGCTGTTTCCACAAATACCGGATCAGGGAGAACAATCCCGAAAACCGATACGAAGGATCGACATAGCGCTCAAGGATGTAGAAAGCAAAATAGTAGGCACGGCAAAAAGACCAGATCGCCAGAACCAGGAGTACGACAAGGCGCACGCTCGGCAATTCCACCACGATTAATAACGACGAAAGTATCCCGATGATCAGGAAGAGAAGGGCTTTCGCCCACATCAGTCCGGGTGATTGAAGATCGCGCATCTTTCTAATCTATACCGCATCCGACACGCTCGATAGCGTAAATCCATCGACCAGGATTGTCGGCACGCAAAGCGGGAAGTCGCTCACCTCTTCGCCGTACGTTCGCACCGAAGGCCCGAGGGCGATGACTTTGTTCAGCATCGCGACCGGGCTTTCATTGAACCGGAAATTGTGGACGGGCTTGGCGATCTCTCCGTGCTCAATGAGAAACACGCCGTCGCGGGTCAGGCCGGTCAGAAGCACGGTTTGAGGATCGACTTCGCGGATGTACCAGAAGCGCGTAATCAATAACCCCCGTTTGGTCTGCTTGATCATGTCGGCGGTCGAAGTCGTGCCACCCATCATCGTCAGCGTGGTCGGCGAAGGCACCGGCTGAAGTCCCGATTTCTTCGCCCAATAACGTCCACACTGCAAATTCTTCAGGACACCGCCATCAATCCAAACCGTCTTTTGGGCCGGCAGGCCATCGTCCGAATAAATCATGCCCGGTACGATGGGATCGTTCGGATCGGAATAGATCGTCACATTTTTCCCAAATACAGTTTCACCCAGGCGCGAGCCTCCGCCCTTTTTGGTGGCGAAGTTGCGACCTTCATCGGCGGAGCGCTGGTCGAACTCGTCACCGATCATGATGCCGATCAAATCGGAAACTGCCGAGGGCTCCAGAATCACGGTGTATTTTCCGGGTGGAAGCGCGACCGGCTTTTGCGAGCGGACCGCCTTGTCGATGGCTACGGCTCCCATCGACGTCACATCCAGCTTGCTGAAGTCATGGTGCGTCGTCCCCGCCCAACCGGAACCGGTGCCATCCGGGGTCCTTGCCGTAATCGTATGCAAAACATCGGTTTTGCGGTCGTGAACAAAAAGCCCCTGGCTGGTGGCAAAACTTGAAAACGATTCGCCAATCGCCAGGAACCCGGAAGACTGCAAACTTTTGGCCTGCGCCTGCTCCAGCACGGGTTGAACTGCGCTGGCCAGCATGTCCGAAGTGGCCGATTGCGTAGCTGAAGCAAAGGCAGTGCCTGTCGCATATTTCTGCGGGCCGATCGGCGGCATGAATTCGGGATTTTCCGGAGCAAGTTTCGCCGTCTTTTCAGAAGATTCCACCAGAGCCGCCAATGCGCTGTCGCTTAAATCGGTCCCGCTCGTCGATCCGGACCGTTTACCGAAATGCGATTCGACGCTGATTTCAATTCCACTCGGAGAGCCATTCGTCGTTGCCATGTTTTGCGCAAAACGGACATGCCGGTTTTCGTAACCATTGATCGTCACGATGCACGACTCGGCCTTGGAAAGGGCCAAAATTTTATTCGAGAGCGCTTGCGCATCAGCCTCGTTCAGAATCACGCGACATCCTTTCTTTCGGTATTAAGCACGGTGACTTTCCGAAACCGGCCCGGCACCGCTCCATGCGACACCGGTGCGGTCTGCTCGGGTTGTCCCTTGCCGCAATTCGGCGCACCCCCAAGGAAATACGTACTCTGGTCGCCGATGCCATCCATCGAGTTCCAGAATTCGGTCGTGCTGCCCTGGTAAGCGACGTCCCGCAGCATCCCGCCCAATTTCCCGTCTTTGATTTCGTAGAAAAGTTGGCCGCCGAATTGGAAATTATGCCGCTGCTGGTCGATACTCCAACTGCCATTACCCACAATGTAGATGCCCCGCTTCACGTCGGCGAAGAGATCATTGAGCGAGCAGGTCTTGGGATTGGGCTGAAGCGAGACGTTCGGCATCCGCTGAATCGGGAAGGCCGACCAGCTATCGGCGAAGGCGCAACCGTTGGACATCTTTTGCCCAATGAGCTGCGCCTGACCAATGGCCGTCTGGTAATTCACGAAAATTCCATCCTTGATGATGGGAAATTCGGAACCGAGAGAGCGGACCCCGTCGTCATCGTATCCAACGGTGGAAAGTCCGCCTTCCTGGCTGCGGTCGGCGATGACGTTCATCAAGCTGCTGCCATACTTGAGTTTGCCGAGTTTGTCCGGCGTGACAAAAGTCGTGCCCGCAAAATTGGCCTCCCAGCCCAACGCGCGATCCAATTCCGTGGGATGCCCGACCGACTCATGAATCGTGAGCCAGAGATTGGTCGGATCGAGCACGAGATCATAGCTGCCTGGCTCGACCGGCTTGGCCGCAAGTTTTTCCCGGGCCTGTTCGGCGGCCTTGGCGGCTTCTCCAACAAAATCGTAACTCAGGATATAATCGTAGCCGCTGCCCCGTGGCGCCGCGAGGCCGGCCCGGGTGGCAAATTTTCCCGTGGCCTTGTCGATCACCGTCACCTCAGTTTCGGGCATGACGCGAACGCGAGTCTGCTCGATCCGACTTCCCCGGCTGGAAGCAAAAAACTTTTCCTCCCGGACAAAGGCAAAAGCGGCAGTCGCATAGTTGGCACCGGCTTTCAGCGCCGCTTCATTGATCGCCAGAAGCTTGGCAATCTTTTCGTCGGTCGGGACCAGGAAGGGATCGGCCTTCATCGGCATCTGCCAGGTGTCCCGATAGGCGGCCACATCTTCCAAAACAAACTTGCGCAGTTGCAGACGTTGGCTGGCCCGGGCCACTTCCACAGCACGCAGCGTCGCCCGCTTCACTTCATCGTCCGTCGCCAATGGACTGCTCGCGTATCCCCACGTACCGTCGAGCAACACACGGACGGCAAAACCGGCGCTGACGCCAGCGGACGATTCTTCCAGGCGATGCTCTCTGGCTTCGAGATATTCGGTTTGGTAGCGGCACAACCGAAAATCGGCATAGGACGCGCCCTGGGTCTTGGCCAGGTCCAGAACCAAATCAGCCAACCGTAATTTCCCTTTGAGTTCAAGCCGGTCGGTCACTTCTATGGCCATCGCATTGCGCGAGCCCAGGAAAAGGGCGGAAGGCATGAGGGTTGCGCAGGCACATCCACCCATGGAACGAAGAAACGAACGGCGATTCACGGGGGAAATTCTGCGTCTCACCCGACTAAAAGTCAAAGGAACCGGCAGTTACAACTGTGTAGGAATTTTTTCATAGACCGCCGCTACAGAAATGTCTCGGAGCTTGCTCCGGGGGTTCTTTACGGTTTTGCCGGTGCCGGGGCGGGAGTGGAGGCTGAGGCTGCGTCGAGCGCTTTCAGTTTCGCCTGGGCTTCTTTCACGAACTGAGAATCGGCATCGAGGCTTGCGGCCTGCATCAGCGTGAGCCGTTCATTCATCTTGTCGCCCCGCTGTTCGTAGATTCCCGCAATGGAATGGTAGGCGAAGGGAGCATAGGGACTCTCCTTGCCGCGCCGCGCCACGGAAAGATAGGCATTGATGGCGTCATCAACCTTGTTATTGGCTTCGAATATTGAGCCCAGGCCCAACTGGGCCGCGTCATGCAGTCCCGCATCCGTGCCGGGTTGGTTGATGATTTGCTGATACTCCTTGCCCGCTGCATCGTAATTTTTTTTGACGAAAAATCCATTGGCCGCGTTCAACCGGGCCAGGGTGCCCTGGATCGTATTCGGAAATTGATCGGCGACCTTGACCAAATCCTCCGGAGTCTTGGCCTGGAGGGCGGCGTTGTGGGCCTGGGCTTCATGCATGTTTTGCTGGTCCAGCTGATAGAAGTAATAGCCGATGCCGCCCAGGAGGAGGACCACCACTGCAACTATGGGATACACAATCAGCCGCCAATTGATTGCTTCAGCGTCGAGAATATTGGAATCAGGTCCCGTAGTTGTCATCACGAGAGAATAAAAATCCCAGCGAGTCGGTCAATGGCTATTTCGCCTGAACTTTAGATACGAGAAAGATGAAGGGAAGGGTTATGGACAGGATTAACAAGATTTACATGATTTTTTGGAAGGAAATCTTTTCTCCCAATCTTGTCAAAAAATCAGCCTTTCCGTCGCAGTGCTTCCAGCGCCTTTTTCTCCAGCTGATGGAACCGCTTTTTCACGATCTCATCGGCCAGATGTAGCGGTTTTGCCTTGGTCGCCAGAAAAAAGAGGAAGTCGTAGAGTCCCTGCCAGTCACGCAGCGAAATCGACTCGCAGCGCAATGCCGTGCCCGGTCCCATATTGTGATAATGATTCAACGCGAGGCAGAGCGCACCGGTCGGCCAACCCGCCCGGTGGAAGACGGAGGCTTCGCAGGTCCCGCCTCCCATCAGCAGACGCTGATAGATCGTGCCAGGCCGGACGGCTTGTAAATCCCGAAAAGCGGTTTCAAGCCAATGGGTCGTGGGTGAATCGAAAATGCTCAAACGATCGCCTACGCGCACCACAGGTCCGGCCGCAACGCGGGCAAAGCCGCGCGCCTGACTCGTCTCCAGGGAAAGAGTCGGTATCAATGCCAGTTTCTTCCTGGTTTTTAAGGCCGCCAGCGCGCCGGCAAAACCGATCTCCTCTGCGCGGGTGAAGAGGGCGTGCACGCAGGCCCGCGCCCGGGTCAGTGCCAGTCGCCGCAGCAGGGCCAGCACGGTCGATACTTGCGCGAGGTCATCGCAGGCCGGACTGATAAAAAGCTTTTTCGTGCAGTGCGCCGTAGGCAGGTCCCAGGTGGCAAAGGTCGCCTTTTCAGGAATGGCGTGGTCCAACGTCACCCGCTTGGTCTCGCCGGAAAACAAAGTCTTCTCGATCAAGGCCCGACCCAGCCGTTTCCGGTTTTTCTCGTGATAAAAGACGACTTTTTTCCCGACGAAATACTTCTCCTCCACTCCTCCGGCAAAGTGAAGTTCCGTTCCGCTTTTACGGCGATGGACGACAAACGCCGGATGATCCATATGCACGACAACTCGGAACGGTTGACGTCCGTCGGCCCTGTATTTGTAAATGGCGTGCAGATTGCCAAACTCATCGATGCGTGTGGCCAGGTTCGGTAGACCGCCCAGCCGTTCGAGCAGCTCGGCGCGGACATGGTACTCGTGGCACGGAGCGGTTGGACAGGCGGCCATCGCTATTCCCGCTTGGTACAATTCTTCTTCGAGGATATGCATTTTAAAGTCCGTTATCCCGAGATTTCACCAACGAGGCCAGCACGGCCACAGCCAGGATGCCTCCCACCACGATCAGGGAGGTTTCGATGGAAAGAGGATAGAAATCCTGGGTCAACATTTTTGCCCCGATAAAAATCAGGACGCAAGCCAGGCCGACGTGCAGATAAACCAGGCTCTTGATCGCTCCGGCGAGCAGGAAATAGAGCGAGCGCAGGCCAAGAATCGCGCAGATGTTCGACGTATAGACGATGAAGGAATCGGTGGTCACGCCGAAGATGGCCGGAATGGAATCGAGCGCAAAAACCAGGTCGGTGAACTCCACCACGACGAGCACGAGAAAAAGGAGGGTGAATTTCAACTGTCCCGCTTCCCGCACAGCGAAGCGTCCGTCGTGCGGGCCTGAACTCAGGGGCAGACAACGGCGTGCCAACCACACGATCGACAGCTTTTCCACCTCCACGTTCTGCTGGTGAAATAACATCCTGAATCCGGCGTAAAGGATGTAGGCCCCGAACAGGTAAATCACCCAGGCAAAATGGTGGAGCAGGGCGGTACCCGCGCCGATCATCAATCCACGCATGATGAGCGCGCCGAGGACGCCCCAAAAAAGCAATCGGTATTGCTGCTCCGCCGCGATTTTGAAGGTGGCGAAGATGAGGACAAAGATAAAAATATTGTCCATGCTCAGCGAGTATTCGATCAGGTAGCCGGTGAAAAATTCCAGCCCTTTGCCTGTGCCTTCCCGATGTGTCACCCAGAGGCCGAAGCCGACCGCCAGCGCAATCCAACCCAACGTTGTGACCAGAGACTCTCGGATTGAGATCGCCCGCTTTTCCCGATGAAGCACCGTCAAGTCGAGCACCAGCAGGGCCAGCACGACGGCATTGAAGCCGATCCAGAAAATGAGCGGAGTTTCCATTCGGTTTCAAGTGTAGCGGGAGAGCATGCCCGCCGCACTTAATCTTTCTGACCGGAGCGACAGTGGCACGGCTCTTGCGGAAAAATCCCGTTTACAACCGGCAATCCTCGCTCATCGTTTCATCCGACCATGGCCACTCCAATTCCAGAAAGCACGACCGACATGCTCTCGGCGGAAATCCGGCGCTTGGGGCGCATGCTGGGCGATATCATCGTCAAGCTCGAAGGCAAAGCCATTTTGGACCTCGAAGAGAACCTGCGCTTGCTGGCCAAAAGCAGCCGTACGGGCGATACCCAGGCTGAGTGCGATTTGCAGATAGCCGTCCAGAAGCTCACCGTTTCCGAGGCGTCGCGGATGGCCATGGCCTTTACCGTTTATTTTGAATTGGTCAACCTGGCCGAGGAAACGCACCGCGTCCGCCTTTTGCGCAAGCGCCGCCGCGCCCAGTACGCCGTACCCAATTCGCCGCCGATGAAGGAATCGATCGGCGCGGCCTTGCGGGAACTTAAGGCGCGAAATGTCCCGGCGGAAACCGTCCAGCGGCTGCTCGACAAGCTCTCCATCGAGCTGGTCTTTACCGCCCATCCGACCGAGGCCAAGCGCCGGACCATGCTCAGCAAGTTCCAGCGGCTGGCGCAGCGGCTGCATAATCCCGAAGCGCTGATCGAGGATGAAGTCACCGGCATCGCCAATCCCCGCGCGATGGAGCGGGAAATCACCTCTCTCTGGCTGACCGACCGTTCCCGTTTCGCCCGGCCCGAAGTCACCGACGAAGTTCGCACCGGCCTTTGGTATTTCGATACGACCCTCTGGCAAACGGTGCCGCTTTTGCAGGATGAACTGGAACGGGCCCTGGCCGACACCTACCCCACGGTCAAGGCGCCGACGCGCTGGATCACTTTTGGTTCCTGGATGGGTGGTGACCGGGACGGTAATCCCAACGTCACGCCGACGGTCACGGCGGAAACGCTCATGCTGCATCGGCGGTTGGCCTTGGAGAAAATGCAGCTTTCCCTGCTGGAACTGGGCCGGCTCCTCTCCGTTTCCTCCCGGCTCGATCCCATTTCACCGGAATTGTCCAAGTGGCTTCAATCCGATGAGAATATCGCTCCTCATCTTCGCGCCATTCGCGACCGTTATCCCCATGAGCCTTACCGATTGCTGCTGGTTGGCTTGCGTGACCGGCTGTTGGCCGCGCAGAAAGCCGACACGCCTCAGTTGTTGCTCAATGCCACGATGGATGTTTCGCCGCCCCCGATTCAAACCCGGGATGTCGCCAAGTTGCTCGATCTCATCAGCGAGAGTCTTTCCTCCCACCGTGGCGCCTTGCTGGCCGAGGGCGAATTGCAACGGCTTCGCCAGCAGGTCACCCTTTTTGGTCTGGGTGTTGCGCGGTTGGATGTGAGGCAGCATTCGGGACGTCATGAAAGCGCGATGAAGGAAATCCTTCAGACACTCAATCTCTCACCCGATTACATGGCGTTGTCGGAAGAGGCACGGCTGGCTCTGCTGCTCAAAGTTCTGGCCAGTCCCGCGCCGTCGTTGCCCGAGGCATCCTTTACGCCCGAAACGGGCGACGTGGTCGGCTCGCTCCGCGTGCTGAAACGGGCCATCGAACTTTACGGCGAAGAGGTGGTCGGGGCTTACGTCATCAGCATGACGCACGATCTTTCCGACATCCTCGAAGTTCTCGCGCTGCAACATCTCGTCGGCGTCTCCCTCGATATTGCCCCGCTCTTTGAAACGCTGGGCGATCTTGAAGCCGCACCTGTCATTCTCGAACAGATGTTTGCCTGCGAGCCCTACCGCCAGCATCTCAAGGTCCGGCAGGACCACCAGATGATCATGCTCGGCTACTCCGACAGCAACAAGGACTGTGGCTACCTGACGGCCAACTGGGCGCTTTTCCTCGCGCAGGAAACGATTTCCGAAGTCTGTAAAAAGCGTGGTCTTGGGTTGACCCTCTTTCATGGACGCGGTGGCAGTATCGCCCGTGGCGGTGGTCCGGCGGCGAAGGCGATCCTGGCCCAGCCGTGTGGTCTCTACGACGCCAAGATTCGCGTGACTGAACAGGGCGAAGTTCTTTCGACCCGCTATCACGATCCCGATCTCGCTTTCCGCATCATCGAGCAAATGGCTTATGGTGTTCTGCTCGGTGCGGAAGCGGCCCAGCGGGAGGCGCAGGTGCCCGAGGCTTGGCGTACCGCAATGACCGAAATGTCGAAGTTGGCCTACAAGGCTTATGAAACGCTCGTGCACCGGGACCCCGAGTTCATCGAGTTCTGGCGCACGGCCACGCCCATCGAGGAAATCAGCGGTCTTAAGCTCGGTTCCCGACCGACTTTTCGTCGGGCCACCAAATCGGTCGATGATCTTCGCGCCATCCCGTGGGTCTTCTCCTGGATGCAGAGCCGCTTCGTTTTTCCCGGCTGGTACGGACTCGGCAGTGCACTCGAACAGTACTCCGCCCAGGGGCCGGAGCAGGCCGCGTTGTTACGCACTATGTACCGGGAATGGATGTTCTTCAAGGCCACGATCGACAACGCGCAGCTCACCCTCCTCAAGGCCGATATGCGGATCGCCTTTCACTACGCCTTGCTGGTGCCGGATGAGGCGGTGCGCGTTCGCATCTTCGATAACATCGCGGAAGAATTTTCCCGCACCGAACACGCGATCCTTACCATCACCGGTCAAAAAGCCCTTCTCGAACGGGAACCCGTGTTGGCTAAATCGGTCCAGCTCCGTAATCCCTACATCGACCCGCTGAACTACATCCAGGTCGAAATGATCCGCCGCTTGCGCGATCTTGAGAATAAAACGAGTGAGGAAGCCGAGGCGATCCGCGCCGTGATTGAGCTTACGATTAATGGCGTCAGCGGCGGGCTGAAGAATACGGGCTAGCCTTTTTCATACAAACATTCCAGCGACACTGTCGGCCACGAGTTGCCCGCGTGGCGTCAGGCGCACCCGTCCGTCATGCTCGAAGGCGATGCCATTCTCCTTCAGTTCCTTCAAGCGCGATGTTTCCGGGCCAAATTCCAACAGGGCTACTCCCTCGCGCATGCGCAAACCGAACATGATCCGTTCCTTGGCCCGCGTGGCCGCATCGAGCGTTTCCTTTTCTTCGCGCACCGATTCGCTTTCGGTAATCCGCTTCACATAGGCTCGCGTGTCGGGGACATTTCGCCAGCGCATCCCGTCGATGGTCGAACAGGCGCTCGGACCCAGCCCCAGGTAGTCGGCTCCGCGCCAGTAGGCGAGATTGTGCTGCGATTCAAAACCGGGTTGCGCAAAATTGGAAATCTCATAATCGATCAAACCTGCCGCGCCCAGCACGGCACGGGTCCGTTCGAACATGGCGATTTCACGCGTCTCGTCCTGCCGCCATTCGCCCCGCTGCAATTTCTCAAAAAACGGAGTGTCCTCCTCGTAGGTCAGCGCATAGGCCGAGATGTGTTTGGGTTGGCAGGCGAGCGCGGCCAATAAGGTTTCCTCCCATTTCGCTTCGCTTTGTCCCGGCAGCGCGAACATGAGATCGATATTGATGTTCTCAAAGCCATGCTCACGCAGGAGCGTGCACGTTTGTGGAATGTCTTCCGGCGTGTGTTGGCGACCGAGCAAGCGCAGCATTTCCGCGTCGAACGACTGCGCCCCCAGGCTGATCCGGCTTACGCCTGCCGCTTTCCACGCCGCTGCTTTTTCCGGAGTCACGGTCGCCGGATTTACCTCCAGGGTAAATTCCTGCGTCGGGACAAGTTCTCGCGCCAATTCAGTGAATAATTCCGCCGACAAAATCGAAGGTGTGCCACCACCGAAATAAATCGTCTCCAGAGCGAGGGGAAATTCCGCGCGCGCGCGCTGCCATTCCGTTCGAAGGGCCATGACCAATTCCCGTTGTTGTGCTGCGCCACCCCGATGAACGTAAAACGCACAATAGGGGCAAATCTTGGCGCAGAATGGCACGTGCACATAAAGATGGCGAATCATAGAACGTAACTCATAATACTCTGATAAACCCTCATACAGAAGGCGGACAGCATGAATTTCTTTAGTCGTAAGCCGACCAAGAATATTGGTCAGATTCGTTCATACAGCGAATTAGGTCATCGAGGATTTGCAGAACAAGAAGCTCGACTTGATTTGTTAAAGCCCGATGAGCAGTTATTAGCGGACATTCAAGACGAAGTTCTACGCGGTGACAGAACACCTGAATACAATTTTAGCCATGCACTAAAGAGATTTTCCGCTCTGGTAGTTCAATCAAGTCGTTCTGCCGATTCGCTTGCAAAAAGAATAGCTCGGTTAACAGTCGTACTTATTATACTCACTATAGTTTTGGTTTTTTTGACAGGGGTTTTGGTTTGGAACGACATTATTCACACTATTCTCCCAAAATAATGATCCCATCTTCGCTTCATCCCCTCCGTGCCGAAGTCATCGGCCAGGAACTGGCGCTCGTCTGGAGTGACGGTCAGGAGAGCTTCATTGCGTTGGAAAAACTTCGTCGGGCTTGCCCCTGTGCTGCGTGTGGCGGCGAACCCGATGTCATGGGAAATATCGAGCGCCCCCACGTCAGCTACGGTCCCGGGAGCTTTGAACTGCGCGGCTCTCGTTTCATCGGTGGCTATGCGTTCCAACCCACTTGGAATGACGGCCACGACACCGGTCTCTACACTTTCCGCCAACTCCGTGCCCTCGCTGAAAATGCCACCGCGTGAATTCCAGACTCCCCGAGACAAACGCGAGGAACTCAAAACTTATCGCGAGCTGGCCCTGCGCCGCGATCTGAAATCGATCCGTCAACGTCGCCGGGTCGAGGCCAGCGGTCTCCAGCGTGTTCTTGGCAACGGCTCCGACAGCCAGCCCTACCTTATCGTTGAGGCGCACCGCTACCGCCAGGTGCGGCTCGAAATTCAGCGTCATTTGCTTCTTCAAGCAAGGGCAACTGAGCTGGATATTTCCGTCGATCTTCTTTTGCGTCAGCTCCAACCCCGCGTGGAGGCGCTGACATATGTGCAACTGGCCGAGGAAATCGAGCATCATGCGCTACGCCACGTTCCCGTCGCGGCCCTTGGACGCGCCCTCACCGCGGAGGAGCAGACCCATTTCGCGGCTTCCCGCAAGGTCTCGAAAAGTTCGCCTACTGCGGCCAAGCCCTCCGCGCACACCGCTCTCAACCAGGTTCTTGGTCATATCGAGCAGCGCCAGACTCACAACCCGGCTCGTTATCAGGCTATTTGGGCTCAACTGGTCGGACCCGATGCGGCCCAGCAATCTCATCTCGAACAGATCGATCCCGCGACGCAGGTCGCCTGGTTTCGTTGTTTCAATTCTGTTCTCTCCGCCGATCTTCAGCGCCGCCCCGGCCTGCCAAAAAAAACTGGCCAAAGCGGTGGGACTCCCCGTGCGTCAGTTGCGCGCCAAGTTTTAGATCACTTTAAGAATAACTGTAACCGCTACTCCGAGTGAGCCTCTCAGCGGTCGTCTTGGAGGAGTCCTAACTGCGGAGCTTTTCCAGGGCTTCGAGATATTTGGCGTGGGTCTTGGTCGCTACTTCAGGTGGAAGTTCCGGACCGGGTGCGGTTTTGTTCCAGGTAGTGAGCGTCTTTAGATAGTCACGCAGGTATTGCTTGTCGAAGCTGGGCTGTGGTCCGCCCGGCTGATAGACGTTGGCGGGCCAGAAGCGGGAGCTGTCGGGAGTGAAAATCTCGTCCGCCAGCAAGACGCGTCCGCTTTCCTTTTCCCGGCCAAATTCGAGTTTGGTATCGGCAAGGATGATGCCGCGTTGCGCGGCGTAATCGGCGGCCCAGCTATAAAGGCGCAAGGTCAGGTCGCGCAGTTCCTCGTAACGCGTATCGCCTAAGGCAACGCGGGCCTGTTCCGGCGTGAGGTTCTCATCGTGACCGTGATCATTTTTCCGGGCGGGAGTAAAGAGGGGCTCAGGTAATTTTTCGGATTCGCGGAGTCCGGCGGGTACGGCGTGGCCACCGACGGTCCCGTCGGTGCGATATTCTTCCCAACCGGAACCGGCCAGATATCCTCGCGCGACGCACTCAACCTGGAAGATTTCGCAGCGACGGGCACGGGTCAGGCGGCCTTCGAACTCGGGCAGGTTCATTCCGGAGGGGAGATCGTAGCCGAGCACATGGTTGGGGCAGATTTTTTCCGTGATCGTGAACCAATGCCGTGATAGGGCGGTCAAGATTTTTCCCTTGTCGGGGATCGGTGTGGGCATGATCACGTCGTAAGCGGAAATGCGGTCCGAGGCGACGAGCCAGATTTCATTCTGCCAGGCGTAGATATCCCGTACTTTACCGCTGCGCAAAAGTTTTACGTCCGCTTGCATCATGCGCTGGGCCAGTGAATCCATGCCCGAAGTTTAGAAGCTGGCTGATTTTCTAGAAGTCTTAACTTGTGCGCTTAATGGCCGATGAGGAAAGGGGACTTACGGATGAAGACACCTCATTTTAATCTTTCTTATTTCAGATTACCTTATATCACGTTGGTTTAACATGTCCCGGCGGGGCGATTTAAGTCAGGCACGGGGATAGCCAGCCTGAAATTTTCCTTAAATTGACAGGGATAGGGCGCATAAACTCAGAAAATTGTGATTTGGTCGACATCAACTTGTAGACGCATCATCGGGGCAACCATGCTGATTCCGCTTATCGCGGGATTAGGAGTGATTGCCATTTGCGTTTCACTCTATTTGCAGGAAGCCGGGCAAATCGAAAAGAATGCGCGGGATCGTGAAGCACGCCGGGTGGAAATATTCACCCAATTTTTTGGTCAGGATTTTAAATCCGCCATCACCGATCTCCGGGTGCTGGCCGATGGAGATGGCTTACATGCCTATCTCTCTTCGGGCAGCTCGCCCGATTTAGATCGCGCACTCCATCGGGCCATGTTTTTTAGCCGCGAACATCCCGACTATGACCAGATCCGCTATCTCGATGAACGGGGGCAGGAAATCATCCGCATCAATCAGAACGGTGTGGTTGTTCCTCCTGACCGATTGCAAAACAAGGCAGACCGGCCCTATTTCCAAAAGACGCGGACATTGGCACCAGGGCAAATTTATATTTCGTCCTTCGATCTCAATGTCGAGCAAGGCCGCATCGAGCAGCCGCTCAAACCGATGGTGCGTTTTGCCACGGTGGTTACCGATCAAGCAGGCCATTTTCGCGGTATTTATGTGATTAATTTTCTCGGCGCGAACCTGATCGACCGTCTGCAACGCTTTGTTCCGCAATACGCGAACCGGTTGCGCATTCTCAACTCCCAAGGTTACTGGCTTAAGGGTGCTTTGCCCGGCCAGGAATGGGGTTTTATGTTTTCCGATCGGGCTGGGATGACCTTGTCCCGTACCGATCCCGACCTATGGGCGAAGATCATCCGTGACCCCGAGGGACAGGTGGACCATGCCGGAGGACTTTTTACCTGGGACCGTCTTAACCTCCGCGAAACCGTTCCCGGCAGCCTGGGCACAGTGGTGGCAGACGATGACTTTTGGGTCATTGCCTCGGACATATCGGCGCAGGAGTGGGCCGGACTTTTCACCGATCTTCAGCAAACTTTTCTTATTGTCGTCACGATGCTCCTGCTGTTGGTTGTCGCGAACGGGTGGTTCTTCCACTTGCGTCAGCGGGCGCGGCAGGAGCAGGAACGTTTTTTCATCCTGACCAGCGACCTGCTTTGTCTGGCGGGATTTGACGGTTATTTCAAAAGGCTCAACCCGGCCTGGGAGCAAACGCTTGGCCTGACAAATGAAGAATTGTTGTCCAAGCCATTTCTGGAATTTGTTCACCCGGATGACCGCGAAAAGACCCGCGCGGTCGCGGCCAAGCTGGCGAAGGGAGGGGAAATCATTTCCTTTGAAAACCGTTACCGTTGCCTGGATGGTTCGTATCGGTGGCTTTTATGGAGTGCCCGCTCCATCGTCAACGAGCAGCTGATCTTCGCCTCGGCGCGGGACATGACCGATCGCAAAAACAACGAAGAGCAGATTCTCAAATTGAACGAGGATTTGAAACTACGCGCCGATCAGTTGGAAGTTGCCAACAAGGAGCTCGAAGCCTTTTCGTATTCTGTTTCGCACGACTTGCGGGCGCCGCTGCGGCATATCCACGGTTTCGTGGAACTACTTCAAAAATCGCCCGCGCTCCAGGCCGATGAGTTGTGTCTGCGCCGGATGAGTATCGTGGCGAAGTCCGCCCAGCAGATGGGCCAGCTCATCGACGATCTTTTGGCCTTTTCCCGGACAGGCCGGGCGGAAATGCATCCGGTTAAAATCGACATGAGAGAGTTTGTTAATCAAATCATTGAAGAACTTGAAATGGAAAGTAAGGGGCGTAAAGTGGTGTGGGAGATCAATCCGCTGATGACGGTCACGGGTGATCCCCCCCTTCTTCGCTTGGTCTGGATGAACCTCCTGGCCAATGCGCTGAAGTTCACCCGGACGCGCAAAGTGGCAACGATTTCCGTCGGTTGTCTGCTTAACCAGAAGGACAATTCTGGGAAAGACGAACAGGTCTTTTATGTGCGCGATAACGGCGTGGGCTTCGACATGCAATATGCTTCCAAACTTTTTGGGGTTTTTCAGCGGTTGCACCGGATGGAGGATTTTGAAGGGACCGGGATAGGTCTGGCCAATGTCCAACGCATCATACATCGCCACGGTGGTCGCGTCTGGGCTGAAAGCTATCCCGATGCTGGCGCCACTTTTTATTTTTCGATGTCCACGAATCCACCGAGGTAACTTATGCCCAAAATCAAACGAATCCTGCTGGCCGAAGATAACCCTAATGATGTCGAATTGACCCTGATGGCCCTGCAGGAATGCCATTTGGCCAATGAAGTGGAAGTCGTCACGGATGGCGCGGAAGCGCTCGATTATGTTTACCGCCGTGGAAAATACTCCGAACGTGGCCCGGAAATACCCGGGGTTGTTCTGCTCGATCTTAAAATGCCCCGCGTTGACGGCTTGGAAGTTTTGCGTCAACTCAAGTCCGATCCCGAGCTGCGCAATCTGCCCGTTGTCATGCTGACTTCCTCGCGGGAAGAACAGGATCTCATTCGTAGTTACAATCTTGGAGTGAATGCTTTCGTGGTGAAGCCCGTTGATTTTACCCAATTTGTCGACGCGATTCGCAGTTTGGGTGTCTTCTGGGCCATCGTAAATGAACCACCGCCATCTCTTCATCCGACGTAGGCCTACTAATTTAACAGCTTGTTAAAATAGACTCTTGTTAATACCATGTTCGAATAAACTTTTACATGAATCCCAAGCTCCGAATTCTTCATCTGGAAGATTCAGAAACAGATAGTGAGCTCATTTACCAAATTTTGGTCATGGAGGGTGTTGAATGTACGGTCAACCGTCTCGCAACCATGCTTGAATTTGTCGAGCATCTCCAAAAAAAAGATTTCGACATTATCTTTGCCGATTGTGTCATGCCGGAATTCAGTGGGCTCAGCGCATTGGAAGTGGCGCGGATTCATGCCCCGGAGATACCTTTCATCTTTGTTTCAGGGACTATGGGGGAAGAGGCGGCCATTGAGTCTCTTCGCAACGGGGCCACCGATTATGTTTTAAAGCAACACCTGTCCCGCCTGGTCCCCGCCGTCCGCCGGGCCATGGCCGAGGCGGAAGCACGGGGCAAGACCCAGATCATGGAACAACGCTTACGCCAGTCCCAGCGTCTCGAGGCGGTCGGCACGTTGGCTGGCGGCGTCGCCCATGATTTCAACAACATCCTCACCATTATCACGGGGCATCTCGCACTGCTTCCCTCGGAATGCCGCGACCCCGAGCGGGTGCAGGAAATAGGCATCATTATCGAGCGGGCGGCCCAGCGTGGCACCGAGTTGGTCAAACAATTGCTCGCCTTTGCCCGCAAAAGCGACGGCAGCTTTACCTCCACCAATATCAACCGGCACATTCGGGAAATCACCGATATGTTGAGAAGGACGGTGCCGAAAAACATCGCCTTCGAATTTCAACTCGATCCCGATATTCCCAACATTTTGGCCGATCCTGGCCAGGTGGAACGTGTCGTGGTCAACCTTACCACCAACTCGCGGGACGCCATGCCCGACGGTGGCACCATCACTTTTTCCACCAGTCGGGTCCCCGGCAAACAGGTGCCGCCTCATTCTCCCTCAGCGGAGAATGAGTACTACCTGTGTCTTCGCGTCAGCGATACGGGCTGCGGGATGGATGAAACCATGCGCCAGCACATCTTTGAGCCCTTTTTCACCACCAAGCCGAAGAGCAAGGGGACCGGCCTCGGTCTCTCCGTCGTCTACGGGTTAATGCAATCGCACAACGGCCTCGTGGACGTTCAGTCGGAAGTCGGGAAGGGCACTTCCATTTCTCTTTTCTTTCCCATCCCCGCTGGTGGAATTCCTCCTGTGGTGGAAAAAACTTCGCACTTGCCCGGTATGGTCGATGGGACGGAAACAGTGTTGATCGTCGACGACGAAGCCGACGTTATCTATTTCCTGGAAATTATTCTCAAGCAGCACGGGTATCGCGTCTTGTCGGCCAACGACGCCGAAACAGCTCTTGATCTATTCGAGGCGCAACCGAATGAAGTCCATCTTCTCTTTTCGGATCTTGGCCTGCCCAAGCTCGATGGTTTTGCCCTTAGCCAACGTGTTAAGAAATTAAATCCTAATCTGAAAACCATCCTGGCCAGCGGTTACATCGATGCCGCGATCAAAGCCAGAATGACGGAAGAAGGCGTCGATGGATTTATTTCCAAGCCCTACAATACTTCGGCCCTTCTCCAAACCATCCGCACGATTCTCGACAAGAAGTTGACGCTGTGAGGCAGTAACGGGCCGTTTATTTAAAATAAAGGCCTTTTTCAGCAAGCTCTTGCATACAGCGGACCGATAGCTCGCTAAGCTGTTTAACTTGTAGTACGTTGAAACGGTGGCTTGTTGCTACCTAAACAACCTGCCATGAACCACGTTACCGAAATCAAAAAAATCGCCTTTTTGGGCGATTATCTTCCGCGTAAATGTGGCATCGCCACCTTTACGTATGATTTATGTCATGCCGTGACGGAACAATATCCGGAGGTTGAAAGTTTTGTGGCACCGGTGAACGATTTGCCCGACGGCTACGAATATCCCGGTGAGGTGCGTTTTGAGTTCGGTGAAAATGATCTCGACTCGTATCGGCGCACGGCCGATTACCTGAATTTCAGCAATGCGGACGTGGTTTGTTTGCAACATGAGTATGGGATTTATGGCGGCCCGGCGGGCAGTTTTATCCTCGCACTTTTGCGAGACCTGCGCATACCCGTCGTCACCACGCTTCATACCATCCTGCAGAATCCCAATGCGGATCAGCGCCGGGTGGTTCAGGAGTTAGGCCTGCTTTCCGCCCGCCTGGTGGTGATGAGTGAGCGCGGCTCCAAAATGTTACAGGAGATTTACGGTATTTCCGGGAAGAAGATCGATCTCATCCCGCACGGCATTCTCGACATGCCGTTCGTTGATTCCAATTTTTACAAAGACCAGTTCGGCGTCGAAGGGAAGCATGTTCTCCTGACCTTCGGTCTTCTCTCGCCCAACAAGGGCATTGAAAATGTCCTTCGCGCCCTGCCTGCAGTCGTCAAAAAATTTCCAAACCTGGTCTATATCATCCTCGGGGCGACTCATCCCGGCCTGGTGCGAGAACAAGGCGAGGCTTATCGCCTCACACTGGAGCGGCTGGCCAAGGACCTGGGGATCAAGCGTCACGTGAGCTTCTACAATCGTTTCGTGGATCAGGAGGAATTGAAGGTATTTCTCGGCGTGGCCGATATCTACATCACGCCTTACCTGAACGCGGCGCAAATCACCTCCGGCACGCTGGCCTATGCCTTTGGCAGCGGCAAAGCGGTGATTTCCACTCCCTATTGGCACGCGGAAGAGCTCCTAAGTGATGGCCGTGGCATCCTGGTGCCCTTTGGCGATTCCAGTGCCATGACGCAGGCGATCATCGGTTTGCTTGAGGACGACAATGGGCGTCATGCCATGCGCAAGCGGGCCTATCTGCTCGGACGTGAAATGGTCTGGAGTAAAGCCGCGCAGAGTTACATGGCCTCCTTTGAGAGTGCCCGCCGCAATCCGACCAGTCTATCGATACGTCGTCTTGGTGTCCGGACGTTGGAGGAAGTGCGTCTGGAACTTCCCGACTTGCGTCTGGATCACTTGACGCGGATGTCGGATTCCACAGGCATCTATCAACATGCGATCTACTCCCTGCCCGATTTTCATCATGGCTATTGCACCGATGATAATGCCCGGGCGCTGATCGTCACCGTGTTGTTGGAGGGGCTGGAATTGGAAGGACCCGAACTGCACCGTCTCGCGGAAACGTACGCGAGCTTCATGCAATACTCCTATAACCCCGATTTAAAATGCTTTCGAAATTTCATGGGATTTGATCGGCGCTGGCTTGAGGATCAGGGCTCGGAGGACAGCCAGGGCCGTGCTCTGTGGGCTATCGGTACCTGCGCGGGACGTTCCAAGCATCGGCATTTGCAGGCGTGGGCCGCCCAGATGTTCGAGCGCGCCCTGCCTTCTGTTCTCGATTTGAAATCGCCCCGCTCCTGGGCCTACGCCCTCCTGGGTATCTACGAATATTTTCGCCGTTTGAGTGGCGACCGCATTGCCGCGCAAGCCAGGGATACGCTGACCCAACGCCTGATCGACCTTTTTGAGAATACGGCGACGGATGACTGGCCCTGGTTTGAAGAAAGCCTTTCCTACGCGAATGCCCTGTTATCCCATGTCTTGATTTTGAGCGGGCGCTGGGCGGACAATCCGCGGGCCTTTGAAATTGGTCTGCGTTCGCTCCGCTGGATCGTTTCCGTGCAGAAAGCACCGCAGGGACATTTTCGCCCCATTGGTTCGGCGGGGTTCTATGTGCGGGGTGGAAAGCGGGCCGATTTCGATCAGCAGCCGATTGAAGCTCACAGTACTGTTTCGGCATGCCTGGAGGCTTACCGATCCACCAACGACACAACCTGGCACGAGGAAGCTCGCATCGCCTTCGAGTGGTTCCTGGGGCGTAACGATTTGGGCCTTTCCCTTTACGATTCGAAAACGGGCGGCTGTTGCGATGGCCTGCATGTCGATCGCGTGAACCAAAACCAGGGCGCCGAATCAACCCTGGCCTATCTGACTGCCTTGAGCGAAATGGAACTGCTCGAGCACGATCTGAAAGCCTTCCAGAAACCAACCGACCACGAGGCTGAAACCTTGAAAGCCCATAGCCTGGTCAAAGCTTAACCGAAACGACAACTTCAATGAATGTAATCCGAACCGGAATCATGCTCAAACCGGACGCCGCACGCGTCCTCTTTCGACCTTTCAATCCCGTGGGAGACGACCGTCCCCTGCGCATTTTGGCGCGCGTGTTGGCGTTATCGGAAGCGGAGGTGGTCGAAATGCTGGAGCAAGTCCTCGCCGAATTTAAGACGCGTCACCAGAGACTGCATGATTACTTTCTTGTGCGTTACGAATTTGTCCGCCGCCTGCTGCCCACGGACCAACCGCTTTCCGAAGAGCGCAAGCTCCTGATCGGAGCTTACTTTACGCACGAATACTCCCTGGAGGCCGCGGCGCTCTTTAATCCCTCCATCGTTCCGCATCCGGATCAAACCGGACTTCCCGAGGGAACCTTGCGTTTTATTCTCAGTCTGCGCGCCACAGGTGAAGGTCATATTTCTTCCATCACCTTTCGCACCGGCACGATTGATGGCCAGGGCAAGATCGTGGTGGATGCCCCCTCGCGTTTTGTCACCACGCCGGATCACATCCCGCCGACCTCCTATCATAAAGGCATTTTCTGGCATCAACTCCAAGAAATGGGTTTGGTCGATTCGATTTCCGAAACCATCCTTAAGACCCTGCACGATAATTTCACCGTGGATGAGCTCAACCAGGAAATCCTCTATTTGCGCCGCTACGCACAACATCGCAACACCGAGTTTGATCGAACCGCCAGTCGTCTTCTCAATCTGGCGAAGTCGAATTATGAAATCATCTATTCGCCGGAGCAGCCGCTGACCGAACGCGTCATTTTCCCCAATGCGCCGAACGAATCAAACGGCATCGAGGATGCACGCTTTGTCCGGTTTGTGGAGGAAGATGGCAGCGTCCTGTATGTTGCCACCTACACGGCTTACGACGGACGAGTCACCATTCCCCAGCTTTTGGAGACTCGTGACTTTCTCCGTTTTCACATCTGCACCCTCAACGGCCCCGAAGTGCAGAACAAAGGCATGGCTCTTTTCCCCCGGCGGATACGAGGTCAATATGTCATGCTCTCACGACAGGACGCCGAAAATCTTTACCTGATGTATTCGGATGATCTCCATTTCTGGCACACCAAGGTGCCGCTCCTCAAGCCGACCTATAGCTGGGAATTCTTGCAAGTGGGCAATTGCGGTTCGCCGATTGAAACCGAAGCTGGTTGGCTGGTGCTTAGTCACGGCGTCGGTCCGATGCGGAAATATTCGATCGGAGCCTTCCTCCTCGACCTGGAAGACCCTTCCCGCGTGATCGGTCGCCTGACGCGCCCGCTCCTGAGCCCCGATAAATTGGAACGCGAAGGTTATGTTCCCAATGTGGTTTATAGTTGTGGCTCTCTCGTCCACGGTGGGCAATTGATCCTGCCTTACGCCATGTCTGACACGGCAAGTTCCTTCGCCACGGTGCCCTTGGCCGATTTATTGAAGGCGATGGAGCCGGTTCATTAGAGCAGAACAACGCTGGCGCGAAACTTTTTATCTTTTTCGCGGCTGAGAAAACCGACGCTTTTCGGTGCGCCTTTATTGGCCAGTCCCGCCGAACCGGGGTTGAACAAATGGACGCCACGGTGCACCTCGTCTGCCGCGCGGTGGGTATGGCCGAAAAGAAGCCAGTCCGTATCGGTGGGGATCGGTCTTGGGAGGATGTGAATGAGGCGAAAGCGTTCACCGCCACGCTCCAGGTTGAGGCTGAGAGGCGAGTCCAGGGAGAAGTCATTGTTGCCCAAGACCACGGTCAGCTTGGGGTTAATCGCGCGTAGTTCGTCAAGGATCGGTTCATGGCAAACATCGCCCAAATGCCAGATTTCATCCACATCCTGGAAAAGCTCCGCGACCCGGGGAATCCACTGGTCATGGGTGTCGGACAGCACGCCAATGCGATAATTTTGTTTGGCCGTCATGTTACCCAAGCTTGACTAAACGTCCGTTTCTCGCAACAAGTCTCTTATGGGTCAACAGTCGAATAAAGTTCAGAAACGTCGTCGCCGTCTCAATTACAAGAAGAGGGTCAAAATTAAGTCCAAAACGGCAGCCATCACCGCCAAGTCATAAGGCCGGTGGGACCGCGTCCCGGATTTTCTCCATGAGTGCGCGCTATCTGGTCGTTGATGGCCATAGCGTGATTTTTGCATGGCCCGATTTACGGGCTTTGCATGAGCGTAACCGCGCCGCCGCCCGCAAGGCGCTGGCCGACAGCCTGCAACAGCTGCACGATACCACCTCCTGGCGTGTGACGCTGGTTTTGGATGGCAAAATGGGTACGGCCGTTCCTGTGGCGCGCAAGGCGACCGATATGGTGATCAGTTACGCCACGGCGGATCAAACCGCCGATAGCTTGATTGAGCGGCTGGTCGGCTCCTCAGGTGTGGCCAAAGATATTTTGGTGGTTACCGCCGATGAAGCAGAGAGGCTGACGGTTGAATCGCTGGGAGCGGCGACGGCCTACCCAGCCTGGTTGCGGGAGGAACTCGAGCGGGAAAAGGCCTTTTTCTCGGAAAAGCTGGAGAGGCTGCATCGCTCCGAACGTTGGAAATAGGCCTAAAATATGCGGAAGTTGTTGCCTTTTGAATGGAAAAATGTCATTTCTATTATCGGAGCGTAAGAATGAATTGACAATAGGTCTTATATTTATGAGACTTCCACGAACTGTTTTATATCAACGACCTAGCTAACTTATCACATGTCCTCACTTGGAAAAATATTTCTTGGTCTTGCACTTGCGGGTGCAATTGCCGCCCTCGTTATCGGTTGGTTTGTCGTGCAAAATTTAGCCACGGCCCGAACGAACCTTACCCAAACCCAACAAGAGCGTGATTTGGCTAATCGGACAGCAGAGAAGGCCAAGAAAGACGCGGATACCGCCAAACAGGAGGCCGATGCTGCCGCCACCGAGTTGACCGAGACCAAGAAAAATTTGGACGATCTCAATGGGCAGTTGAAGACGGCCCAAAAACAACAAGATGATTTGAAGACGGCAGTGCAGACGGCCAATGATGCGGCCGACAAGGCCAAGAAGGATCTGCAGGCTATCAACGAGGCTCTTGGGATGTCCCCCGAGCAAGTCAAGGAATCCCTGAAAAAGGCGCAAGACGCTGAGACTACAGCTGAAAACGAGAAAAAAATAGCAATAGATGAATTACAGGCGGCAACTAAACAGGTTGCTGATCTGAAAGATGCTATTAATCGGTCCGGCCCGGGCACGATGCCGCCGGGGATTAGCGGTAAGGTCACCTTTGTAAACCGGACCTGGAATTTTGTCGTCCTCAACGTGGGTCTTTCCGACGGCGTCGTGCCGAACGGTGAATTGATCATCTATCGCGGAAAAGACTTTTTGGGCAAAATTAGGGTTACCTCGGCCGAGGCTAATTCCGCAGTGGCGGACATTTTGCCCGATGCAAAAGCTGATATTCAAGTTGGTGATAATGTGCTTAACTAGGCGCATGAGACGTCTTTGCTTAAGCCTGCTTTTTTTGCCAGTCGTCCTGCTTCAAACCGGATGTTCGAGTGATACCGGGACGACACCGTCCGCGAACAACGTTGATGCCAATGGCCAGCCCGTTTCCAGTGTTCCATGGAATAAACCGGAACAGTGGGAACAGAACGGCCAGCTCGGCGGCTTGGCGCAGTAAGCGCTACTTCGCCTGAACCTGTCGCAACGCCTCAAAGAGGACAATGGCGGCGGCTGTGGCGAGATTCAGGCTTCTTACCTGAGGATTGGCCATGGGAATGGTCAGGCAAGCTTCGGCATTTTCCCTGAGGAGAGATTCCGGCAGGCCCTTGGTCTCCCGCCCAAAGACCAAAAAATCGTCCGGTTGAAATGAGGCCGTCGTATAGGCGCGACTTGTCTTGGTGGTCAGAAAATGAAACCGCGCTTCGGGATGCGCTGACCGCAGGGCGGTCCAGTTCGGCCAGCTCTTCCATGTGAGATGTTGCCAGTAATCCATTCCAGCCCGTTTCAGTTCCCGGTCATCGAGTCGGAAGCCGAGAGGTTCCACCAAATGCAGGACCGTATGGGTTGCCGCGCACAACCGGGCGATGGCGCCGGTATTCGGCGGAATCTCGGGCTCGACCAGGACGACTTGCAGAAGGTGCTCGACGGGCATGATCGTTATTTCGATTTAGCGGGGGTACTTGACGTCGACGAGGTAGAGACCGCAGGCGGGAGCGGTGGCAGGCGCCTCTGATCGGGAACGGGCCCGCAGAATTTTTCCGAAATCGTCCACCGTAATCTTGCCTAGGCCGACCTTGACCAGCCCACCCACCAGATTGCGCACCATGCGATAGAGAAAACCATCGGCGGTGAAATGGAAGACTAGAACCGAACCGTCCCTCGTAATGGAAGCGCGGCGCATCGTGCGTACTTTCGATTCCCGTTCATAACCGGGGTTGCTGGTAAACGAGGCGAAATCGTGTTTGCCCAGCAGCAGGCGCGCGGCCCGACGCATGGCGGGCAGGTCAAGAGGACGTGGCACGTGCCAGTGGGTATCGAGAGTAAAGGGATCTTGAACAAGACGGTTCCAAATCAGGTAGCGGTACGTTTTCCCGACGGCATCGAAGCGGGCGTGAAAAGCGGGCGAGACGAGACGACATTTCACCACGCGCACATCATGCGGGAGATTGGCGTTGAGCGCCCGTTGTAGGACAACCGCGTTATGCAGGCGCGGTGCGTTGAAGGAGGCAACCTGGCCAAGCGCATGGACGCCGGTATCGGTCCGGCCTGAACCTTGGAGACTGATTTTCTGTCCCCAGATTTTTTCCAGCGCCGTTTCGAGACATTCTTGGACGGTGCGTTTGGCGGTTTGACGCTGCCAGCCCGAAAACTCGGTGCCCCGATAGGCCACGGTGAGTCGATGTCCCTGGAGCGCGGGGTCGAAGCGATGAGGTCTGCTCTTGCGCAGTTCGAGCGACGAGGTCATGCGTCCGGCGGCAAGAGAGGGAAATTCGTTTGGCTGTCGAGATAACCTTGAAGCAGGACGCAGGCGGCTTCGCTGTCGATTTTGCCGCGTTGGGCGCGGGTATTTTTGCCTGCTTCCTGCAATTGGCGACTTGCCTGAACCGTGGAGAGGCGTTCGTCGATGAGCTTGATGTGGACCGTAGTGACTTGGCCAAGAATGGCGGCAAAAGCCTGGACCTTGGCGGCGGCTTCACCGAGCGATCCATTCATGTGGCGTGGCAGACCGAGAAGCATAAGCTCGACCTGCTCTTTTTCCGCCAGCGCAGCGATTTCCCGCGCCAGCTTCGCATCGGCCTGCGCGGGCACAAAGGGAAGGGGCCGCGCCAGCGTACCGGTCGGATCGCTTAACGCGAGACCGACCCGCTTGCTGCCGTAATCGATGGCGAGGATGCGCATGGCATTTTAATGTAGCGGTGGTTTATGACCATCGCACTTTCATTCAGTCATCCTGAGCTTGTCGAAGTTCTTCAGGATATTTTGCACAGACTTTCATGGTTTTTCAAAGTTCTTTAAAACCTACTTGTGAGAGGTAAGATTGCTTTTAGGCCAAGTTCCCATGTCCGAGCGCAGTCCGGGCTTGAGTCGTCAGAGAACATCAACTAAACCATACATAACAACCCAGACACTAACAATGCTTCTGGCCCAAAAATGGGAGTTCGGTCACCTCCAACATCGTGAATTTTTAAAATAAAATGACCCATCGTTATTTGCTTTCAGCAACACTTTTCATCTTATGCGGAAGCATTTTTGGGCATGCCGCAGATTCAATTGAAAGTGGGACAAATACGGCGACGGCGGTGAAAGCCGAGCATGACGCTATTGGCAACGCCCCGATCACCAATCAAAATCACACTTTAAACCCGGATGCCCAATGGTATCCCGAAGCAGGGTTGGGGCTATTCATCCACTTGGGCATTGCCTCGGTCAAAGGCATTAATATTTCCTGGTCCATGAGAGACGGACTCAACGGTAAACCTGCGCAAATCACCCCAAATAATTATTGGAATTTGGCCAAGGATTTTAATCCAGAGAAGTATGATCCGAACAAATGGCTCAAGGCGGCAAAAGACGCCGGCTTTGTTTATGCGGTTCTCACCACACGCCATCATGAAGGTTTTGCGCTGTGGCCCAGCGATTACGGCGACTTTAGCACGAAAAATTTCATGGGCGGACGCGACCTTGTGAAAGATTACGTCGAGGCGTGCCGTAGCAACGGGTTAAAAGTCGGACTCTATTATTCCCCGCCGAATTGGTATTACGACCGTGATTTCATGAATTTCAGCATGAGAAAAAATGCTCCGCCCTTGGGACCGGATTTGCAGCCCCGTACTTCTCAAAAAACTCCTGAGGAAATCGCCGAACACAGGAAAGCTTACTCTGCCATGGTACGCGGTCAGCTCGAGGAGCTTCTCACCCATTACGGTAAAATTGATTTGCTCTGGTTCGACGGACGGATCCCCGGAGTCAATGGTGAAGACGTTATGCCGATTGCACGCATACACGAGTTGCAACCGAGCATTGTCATGAATGGGCGCTTTCACGGCCAAGGCGATTTCATCAATTACGAGCGCAAGCTCAATACGACGGAAGTTGCTACTGGATGGGCTGAGTTTTGCAACACATGGACGGCATATTGGCCTTACGTGATCGGCCAGAAATTCCGCGAGAACGGATTCATTATCGGCCAATACGTCACCTGCCGTTCGCTGAATATCAATTATCTGCTCGATGTAGGAGCCATGTCCGACGGTCAATTGCCTGACGAAGTCTATAAAAATTTCGCCGTTATGGGTAACTGGATGAAAGCGAATGGCGAATCAGTCAAAGGAACAAAAGCATTGTCTCCCAACGAATCTGCAAATGTACCCGCGACGACTTCTGGATCAACGCGCTACCTTTTTGCGCTGCCGAAATTTAAGAATGACGGCGCAAACGATCAGGTTTATGCAAGTGATTTATTGCCAGCCGAAGATGCGACATTGACGTTGAGTGGAATTTCCAAACCGGTTTCTGTAAAGTTATTGGCGGATGGAAGCACATTGAATTTTACCTATGCCAATGGAACTCTGACCGTTCAGCTGCCTGCCGCCAAACGCACACCTTTGGTGGACGTGGTACGGGTTGCGTTGAACCCCTAAAAACAACTCATTCAGTTTCGCATTCAGGAGCTTAACAAGGCTGAGTTGCGAGTTTCAGATTGCCCATCCTCTTAACCCATTTTTCTTAATAAATGCAGGCCGGAGTGGTTTCAGGAATGGATGCGAAAACATCCCGCGCTTCAATTGACCCAAGCGATATCGCCGATCCTATAGGTTACCAAATCGGATGACTCGTATTTTAAGAATGTTTAATCGACGATCTTGACCGAAACGATCTTGTCGCCCTTTTCGATGGCATTGACTACAGCCATATCTTGGGTGCGACCAAAGACAGTATGAACGCCGTCGAGGTGGGGCGTGGCGACATGTGTGATGAAGAACTGGCTCCCACCCGTGTCCTTGCCAGCATGGGCCATGGAAAGCGTGCCTGGCGTGTGCTTTTGTTTGTTGATCTCACATTTAATCTGGTAACCAGGACCCCCGGTGCCGGTGCCGTGGGGACAGCCGCCCTGGATCATGAAATCCTTGATGACACGATGAAAATTCTTTCCGTCGTAAAAGCCGCTTTGGGCCAGCTTGACGAAATTGGCGACGGTTCCGGGCGCGTCTTTGTCGAAGAGTTCGAGATTAATGGTTCCCTTGCTGGTTTCCATGATGGCTTTTGGCATAAAAAATATCCTTTAGGTTGTGAGGTAGGGGTTGAAGTCAACGAGTTTGCGTGGTCTGCGGCGCGGAGCCAAGAACTGATTTCGTTGCGCGAGACCGTTCGTGGGGCATAGTTAGCTTGAGTCTGCTTGTCGATAAACAGCTGGACGGAGTTATTGACTATGGATGCAATCGCCAATCGCTTTTGGGAGGGGTTTTCACTGGAGGGCCGGGATTACCTCGTGCCCCATTTACTTTACCAGGATTACCCCGAAGGAGCTTACCTGTTCCATGAAGGCGATCTTGCCGACGGCGTCTATCTGGTCATGGACGGCAAGGTGGAGGTCGTCAAGATAGCCGGTGATCGCGAACAGATATTGATTTGTTTTCAAACCGGTGATTTTTTTGGCGAAGTCGCCGTGCTCGATGGTTATGGGCGCAGTACCGGGGCGCGGGCGCAAGGGAAGGTCTCCGTTGCCAAGATTCCCCGCGAACCTTTGATGGAAGCGTTGAACCGGGAGCCGGTCTCCTTGACCATCGGTCTTTTTCAGAATGTGCTCAATCATTTGCGCCGGACCAATGATCGTTACATGCACGAAGTGGTGAACAAGGCCAAGCTTTCCCTGGTGGGGGAAATGGCCAGTTCGCTCATGCATGATTTGCGCAATCCCGTTTCCGGTATTCGTCTGGCGGCTGAATTGGTCCACATGAATCACTCCGACGAGGAGACAGTGCATTGCTGTGATCGGATTAAGCTTCAGTGCGATCGGCTGATGGCCATGGCGGGGGAACTCCTGGAATTTTCCCGCGGTGAAACCAAGCTTCATCTTGGCCCCACCAATACAGAGACTTTTCTTCAGCAGTTCCAGATGCTCAATGACGAGTATTTTCGCCATGCCGGTGTCGAGTTCAGGTGTACGGCTGAGCCTGCCACAATCGAGGTCGACACAATGCGTCTGCAGCGTCTTTTGCAAAATCTGGTGACCAATGCGGTCGAGGCCGTGACTGGCAAACCAGATGGACGGATCGAACTGCGGGCCTGGGTGGAAGACATGGTTTTTTACCTGACGGTGAGCGATAACGGTCCGGGCATTCCGGATGCCGTTAAGGACCGGATTTTCGAGCCGTTTATCACTCACGGCAAAAAAAACGGAACCGGTCTCGGCATGGCGATTGTGCAGAATGTTGTGGCCGCGCATCGCGGAACGATCACCTTTGAGACGGCAGCTGGTCAGGGAACGCGTTTTCTCGTCAAACTGCCCCAAGGACCGGCAATATCGTAGGGGTTGTTTTCTTCGTGACCTGACCCTCAGCACAAGCCGGAGGCTTGTCAGCAGGGTAGCCGGTGGTAAGACCGCGTAGCGGTCGCCACCACCGGAAAACATTCTCCCAAAACCGACCCCGGCAGGGGTCGTAGAAGTTCTGGCACCCCTGCCAGGGTGCTGGTCTCTTGGGCATCTTTTCCGGTGGTGTCGCGCACTTCGTGCGCTCAACCACCGGCTATGGCTCTGACAAGCCTCCGGCTTGTTGCCGCCTAACGATCCCGTCGCTTACAAGTTCGCGAATTTGACCATGTCTTTATTGAAAACACTCCAGATAAATCAAGGCAGGCTGACTTCGGTCTTGTTCGAGGTCAAAAGTTCTGCGGGGTTGTCCGATTGCGCCGCGACATAATTTCCACCCTGTTGATCGGCGAGACTTTGCAGGATCGACTCGGCATTTGTGTTCGGACGCGGAGCAACCCCGATAATCGTCAGCGCCGGGCCGTGATCGTGCATGCTAAGAATGTGGTCCGCATCGCGCAGTAAATCCCGGGGTGAAATGTTCAAGTCGCCATCACTGACCAGGACGATCTGCCCGGGATGAAGTTCCTCCGCCGTGGCCAGTCCCGCCGGAAGATTGGTGCCGCCGCCGCAATCGAAGTCCTGCATGATAAAACGAACCGCCGCTTCGCGGGTCGCATCGGTCGCCGCCACCAAGGGACCGCTTCCGCGCCCAATCTGGGCATAAAGCGCGATGGCAAAGGGTGTGCCGTCCTTCAGTGCGCGGATGTGTTGACTCATGGCTTGGCGGGCGAACATCAACCGGGTCGAACCGGCGTAGGGCTCGTACATGCTGCCCGAGACGTCGAGGAGAAAGACCACACCGTTCTTATTGTTGAGGATGGGGGGTGGGACGGGTGAGAGAAGCGAGTCGGGTTTGGGCGGCGGGATATTCGCATTCGGATTGGCTTCAACCGCGAATGCCGAGGCTGATGGGGCTTTCTCCGTCGCGACAGAGTCGGTTGGGGTGGACGTTGTGGAAGGCGTGGGGGTTTGAGTTGGGTTTGCTGCTGCTGTTGAATGGACGGGCCGTCCGGAAGTTGTCGCTTGCGGAAGACTGGTCGAAACCAGGGGAGGCAGCAAGGTCAGGGTTGTCTTTGCTTCGGATGACAACGGTTTCAGTGACGAACGGGAATAAAAAAAAGAGGAAACAACTCCGAACGCCACGCTGAGATGCAAGGCGAGCGAGAGAACCAGCATGAGGGGAAGTCCAACACGCACAATCTCTTGGATAGCTACTTTTTAAGTAAAGTCATGTAAAAAGATTCGATCTTGGGTCTAATTGCGCCGCTTGTGGTGTGCAGTTGGTAGCCCGCACTCTTCGAGTGCGGGTGCCATCCTGCCATCTAAGGACTGTGGAGACAGCCCTATACCTTCGGTACGGGCTTGCGGATCGAGAGATGAACGTCGCGTAATTGCTTTTCGGAGACCGGCGCGGGGGCGTTCATCAGCAGGTCCCGGCCATTTTGCGCCATGGGGAAGGCGATGACTTCCCGGATATTCGTTTCGCCAGCGAGAAGCATGACGATGCGATCGATGCCGGGTGCGATGCCGCCGTGGGGTGGCGCGCCATACTTGAAAGCGTTGATCATTCCGGCGAATTCGGTGTCGACCACGTTTTTGTCGTGACCGGCCAGGCCAAAAGCCTTGTACATGATCTCGGGGCTGTGATTGCGGATCGCGCCTGAGGCGATTTCGTAGCCGTTGCAGACGAGATCATACTGATAGGCGAAGATAGTGAGGGGATCCTGTTTTTCGAGGGCTTCGAGTCCGCCCTGCGGCATGGAGAACGGATTATGCGAGAACTCGATGGCCTTGGTCTCCTCGTTCATTTCGTACATCGGGTAATCGACGATCCAGGTGAACTTGAAGACGTCCTTCTCGATCAGGTTGAGTTGTTCGGCGATTTTCACGCGCATCGCGCCGAGAACTTTGGCCGCTTTGGTTTCGTTGGCGTCGGCGGAGAAGAAGATGACGGAAGAGTTTTTCCCACTCAGATCTTTAAGTGCAGCTCCAATTTCTGGAGTTGTCATAAACTTGGCAATCGGACCAGACGTACTCAAAGAGTAACTACCGTCAGATTGATAATTTATTTCCGCCTTCACATAAGCCAACCCCGGCGCTCCCAACTTCTTCGCTTCTTCCTGAAGATTGTCGAACCATGAGCGGGGTTGGTCGAAGGCCTGCGGAATAGCCATCGCGCGGACGGTTTTCCCGGCGAAGGCTTTGAATTCGCTTTTAGCGAAAAGTGGCGTCAAATCCTTGATCTCAATCGGAATGCGCAGGTCGGGCTTGTCGGTGCCGTACTTGAGGAGCGAGTCCTTATAGGCGAGACGCTGGAAGGTGCCTTTGGTGTCGTTCAGTTTTACGTCCGGCTTGAATTCCTGAAAGAGCGGAACCATCAGTTTTTCGATGGCGGCGAAAACATCATCCTGTGTGACGAAGCTCATCTCGACGTCGAGCTGATAGAACTCGCCCGGCGTGCGGTCGGCGCGACCATCTTCATCGCGGAAACAGGGTGCGATCTGGAAATAGCGATCGAAGCCGCTGACCATGAGAAGCTGCTTGAACTGCTGCGGTGCCTGGGGCAGGGCGTAGAATTCGCCAGGATAAAGTCGCGAGGGGACGAGGAAGTCGCGCGCGCCTTCGGGCGAGGAGGAGGTCAAAATCGGCGTCTGGAATTCCTGAAACCCAAGCTCGATCATCTGCCGTCGGATGCTGGAGATGACCCTGGCGCGGAGCATGATGGTCTCGTGCAATTTCGAGCGGCGTAAATCGAGGAAGCGATACTTGAGACGCGTCTCCTCGGGCACGTGGTCCTCGGGGAAGACATTCATCGGCAGAGGTTCGCACGAGCCGAGCCGGTCGTAGCCCGCGACATCCAACTCGATTTCGCCCGTGGCGAGGTCGGGATTCACCGTGCCTTCGGGGCGGGGCCGGACTTTGCCGTGAACGCTGATGACCGTTTCCTTGGGCAGATGCGAGAGCGTGTCCTGAAAGGAGGCGGTCGGTGGCACGACGATCTGCGTGATGCCGTAGTGGTCGCGCAAGTCGATGAAGAGGACGCCGCCCAAGTCGCGCTTGTTATGGATCCAGCCCGCGAGCCGGACTTCCTGGCCCGCGTGCGAGGCGCGCAAATCGTTACAAGTGTGGGTGCGATAAGGGTTGGACATGAGGGGGATGATTTTTAGACAGGATTCACAAGATTAACAGGATTTTTAGCCGCGAAAGAACACAAAGAACGCAAGGCAATCCGTCATCCTGAGCTTGTCGAAGGATCAGTTCAAATCGACGGAAATAAATTTCCAAACGTCAATTCTTCAACCTTGAGTGTGACTTGTTCTCGAGTATGTAGATTTTTAACCTCGATTTTTCCTTCAAGAATTTTTGCATCAACTATTATGGCTTTGTAATTACCATTATCCTCAGCAATTTGAAATTGCTTACCAACCTTTGTGGGAGTTAGTGGATAATCAACAGGGAAAGGGCGATTGTTAAATTGAGCCTGAATAAAGCGGTATGTTTGATTAGCGGTATCGATTTGGAGATCGCGTAGGCGTTGAACAATAAGCATCGCATCAGATCTGTGTTTTTCGTCGGCAATAATTACTGAAATTCCGCCACCGCGTAAAATTGGCTGAAACTTTTGCTTCGCTTTCAAAATTTCACCCAGGACGACGTCGCCCATGCCGAAGCCGAGGGCGGGGAGGTCGACGTCGCCGAGATTTTTGAGGAGGGTATCATAGCGGCCGCCGCCGGCGATGGCGCGGAATTCTCCGGTGCGGTCGAAGGCTTCAAAGACAACACCGGTATAATAGGCCAAGCCACGCACGACGGTGTAATCGCGCTTCACGTAGTTCTGAAGCTCGCGATGGCGCAGGCCAGTTTCGACCGTGTCGAGCCGTTCGCTTTTCGCACTGCCCGCGTTGTCGAGAATGGTGAAGACGGCTTCAGCGAGAGACCCGAGCTTTTCGGCGGTCTTCTCGCGCGGCTCGCGTTCGCTTTTGTCGATGGCTTGGATGAAGGCGTAACGTTGGTCTTCGGGCACGGCCTTCTCGTTCATGAAATCGGTCCAGAACTGGCGGTCGCTCAGGCGCACGACGAAATCCTTTTCGGTCAGGCCAAAAGCACGCAGCGTGTCGATGACCAGCGCGATCAACTCGATGTCGGCTTCCAGTCCCGCTTCGCCGATGATGTCGCAGTTGAACTGGTAATGTTCTCGGAGTCGCCCTTTTTGCTGGCGTTCGTAGCGAAAGACCTGCGGGATGGAGAACCACTTGAGTGGCTTCTTGAAATCCTTGTGCCGGGCGGTAACGAGTCGGGCGAGGGTGGGGGTCATTTCGGGACGCAACGCGACTTCGCGATCACCCTTGTCCTTGAAGTTGTAAAGTTGCGTGACGATTTCCTGGCCCGATTTTTTGGTGAAGAGATCGAGCGGTTCCAGCGGCGGGCCGTCGTATTCGACGAAGCCGTAGCGGTGGGCCACGTCGCGCCATTTTGTGAAGATGGCGTTGCGAAAAGCGCAATCGTCGGGATAAAAGTCGCGGAATCCGGGGAGAGCCATAGGGAAGCTAAGAACTAAGAGTGTAGAGCGAAGAAGTAAAGGCAGGAAGGCGTGGGGAAAGGTAAAAAAGAAAAAGTGAAATGGAAAGGCGGAGGTCAGTTCTTTGACGGCTTCTCGTTCAGGGACACTGAACCGATCCCTCAACAAGCTCGGGAAGACGGAGCTGTCTTAAGCAGCGGGACTGGAACCGGAAGTCGGCTGGGCCTGGCTGGCGATGGTCTGGGAAAGCTTCATCACTTTCGTTTTCATTTCCTTGCCAGCCTTGAACTTAACGACCGCGCGGGGAGGGATCGGCACATCGTGTTCCGGACGGTTGGGGTTGCGGCCCACGCGTGCTTTGCGGAGCTTCACCTCGAAGACGCCGAAGTTCCGCAACTCAACGGCCTGTCCATTGGAGAGGCTTTCGGTGAGATGATCGAGCGTGCGCTGAATGACATTCAGGACGTCCTGCTGGACCATGCCCGTTTCATTGCTGATACGTACGACTAGATCGCGTTTGGTTAAATTAGCCATAAACCAGTGCTATTGCGCCAGATGGGCAGAATATTGCAAGACGAAAAAGAAGATTTAATAGAACGAAAAATAGGCCCGATCAAACCAGATGCTTCACCAGCACCTTGGAATTGCGTCCGCTGCTCTCATATTTCTCCTGCCGGGCCGGGGGAAGATTCTCGGGCGAGCCTTCCTTGTAGCCGCCTTTTTGCTGGAAATAATTAAAGGCGCGCGTCGAAAGCAGGAAAATCGTCTTCACTCCCCGTTCCCGGGCGGCGTTTTCCGCGAAGAGCATGAGCTTCAACCCGATACCCATATTTTCATGTGCGCCGCTGACAGAGAGACAGGCTAGTTCGGCCATTTCGCCACCGGGTTGGACATGCAGCGCCACGCAGCCGACGATGTTGCCGTCGATCTGGAAGACATAGTAATCACTGAGTTGGGAAACAATGTCCTGCCGGGTCCGCTTGACCAGTTCCTCCTGTTCGACCGATTCCCGGATGAGATTGCGAATGGCCCGGACATCTTTTTTCAGCGCGCGCCGTACCGCCTGGTATTCATTGGCGTGGATCATCGTGCCGATGCCTTCGCTGGAGAAAATTTCAGTCAAGAGCGCCTCGTCGATCCGTCCGTCGAGGACGTGCACCCGATTGACGCCGTTACGGCAGGCTTGGATGCAGTGTTCGAATTTCGAGACCAGATTTTCGGGAATTTCGGCTTTGTTCTTTTTGTAAAATTCCTCGGCTTCAGTCACAGAAATCTGGCTGATCGATTTACCGTCCCGGCTGAACCCGTTATGGTTGGTGACGAAAATCAGCTTGGCCGCTTTGAGCGCCTCGGCAACTTCCACCGCGACACCGTCGGAATTCACCCGGAAGGTCCGCCCATCGCCATCGAAGCCGAGCGGCGCGATGACCGGGATTACGCCCTTTTCCAAAAGCTGATTGAGAAATTCAGTATCGACCCGCTCCACCCGGCCGGTGAAAAGCCGGTCCACGCCGCCGACAATTCCATAGGGATGCGCAATAACGGCGTTGGTGTAACAGGCCCGGAGATCGTTCGAGGCGAGGCCTTCCAGCACCTCGTGGGTGATCCGGTTGGCGGCGGTGAGGGCAAGCTTCAGGGTCTCTTCGTCGGTGATGCCGGTGCCGTCCGCGTTGCTAAGCGGAATGCCCGTTTGCTCGGAAAGCTCCCGCAACTGATGAGCCGCGCCATGCACGATGACGAGCCGGATGCTGAGCGACCGGAGCACCGCGAGGTCGAGCAGGATGTTGGCAAAATTATCGTCGGCGATGATGGCGCCATCCAGGGCAATCACGAACGTCTTTTCCCGGAAACCGGGAATGTAGGTCAGGATGCCGCGCAATTCGGAGACTTTCATAGGGAAGTGAAAGCCTATCGTGTTCCGTGGAAACCTTCCAGCTTCTAAGTTGCCCGGAGGTTCAGCCTTCGGCCTGACTGTCTTGAAGGAAGTTGTTCCGTCCAATCCGCTAAAGATCACTCGACAGTCGGAGCTTTCGATCTATATTGAAACAATGGTTGTTACGGATTTTTTCCGGTCGAACACTTGCAAGCAAGTGCTTGCTTTTGCCCTCTTGCCTTTGAGCCTGCTGGCCCTGGCCGGGTGCCAGCAACCCTCTGCACAGGCGAACTCCAAACCTCCACCGATGGTGGTGACGGTCGGTCAGCCTTTAACCAAGGAAATCGTCGATTATGACGAATTCACCGCGCGTTTGAGCGCTGTTGATAGCGTCGAAATTCGCGCCCGGGTGAACGGTTATTTACAGAAGGTCAATTTCAAGGACGGTGCAGAAGTGAAAAAGGGGGATCTGCTTTTTGTCATCGATCCGCGCCCTTATCAAGCCGAGGTCGATCGCACCCAGGCCGAATTGGATCGGGCCAAGACCCAACTTGACCTCATGGGGAATGATTACAAGCGCGCGCAGGATCTCTTCAAAAACAAGGCAATATCCGCGGAGGAAATCGATACGCGTAGCAAAAATTTTGCGGCCGCCGATGCTGCGGTGAAATCGGCCCAGGCGAATTTTGAAACGGCCCAGCTTAATCTGGCCTACACCAGCATCCTCGCGCCGATCGACGGTCGGTTAAGTCGGGCGATGGTGACGGAAGGCAACCTCGTCACCGGCGATGGGAAGGACTCCACGATGCTGACCACGCTGGTTTCGATTGATCCGGTCTATGCCTATGCGGATGTGGACGAAGCCACGGTCCTGAAATATCAGGAATTGGATCGTCAGGGGTTGCGCAAAAACAACAACGGCATGATTTCCGCCGAATTGGCGCTGGGCAATTCCGATGTCTTTTCACACAAGGGCACGATTGACTTTATCGATAATCAGATCGAATCCACCACAGGCACGCTCCACGTGCGGGCCGTCTTTCCCAATCCGGACCGCAGCCTGATCCCGGGCGAATTTGCCCGCTTGCGGGTGATTGGCAGCGGTCACTACACCGGTTTGCTGATTCCCGATTACGCGATTGGCTCCGATCAGGAAAAGAAAATCGTCTTTGTCGTGGCGGCTGATGAAACCATCCAAACCCGGCAGGTGGTTCCGGGGCAGATCGTCGATGGACTGCGGGTCATCCGTTCCGGCCTGGAGGCATCGGATCGGGTGGTGCTCGACCACCTGCAGATGGTTCATTCCGGCATGACGGTGACGCCGAAGGAAGAGTCGATCAAGCCGCAGGAAACGGGCTCTGCCGCGCCCACGCCGGAATCAGCCCATTCTTAGAAAGATCGGCATGAGTTGTATTCCTTCCCCTGTAGCGGCGGTCTATGACCGCCGAAGAAGAGAAGAAGCGCGTGGAAATCCCGACGGTTCCTTCGGCGTTGCTCAGGACAGGCGCCGACCACCGCTACAGACTGCAAGATGAGCTTTCCCCATTTCTTCATCAGCCGGCCGGTTTTTGCCGCAGTGCTTTCCATCGTCATCGTCCTGGTCGGGTCGATCGCCCTCGTCACGTTGCCGGTCGCGCAATATCCGGAAATCATTCCGCCGACCATCCAGGTCACGGCCAGTTACCCGGGTGCCAACGCGCAGGTTGTGGCGGACACGGTGGCCTCCCCAATCGAGCAGGAGGTCAACGGAGTGGAAAACATGCTCTACATGTCTTCCCAGTGCACCAACGACGGCCAGATGGTGCTGACCATTACCTTCAGGCTGGGTACCAATCTCGACACCGCCCAGGTGCTGGTGCAAAACCGCGTCGCCATTGCCGAACCGAAGTTGCCGGAGGATGTGCGGCGGCTGGGGATCAACACGCGCAAGCAATCGCCCGACCTGACCATGGTCGTTCATCTGATCTCGCCGGATAAAAGTTACAATCAGCTTTATCTCAGCAACTACGCCTATCTTCAGGTCAAGGACGCGTTGACGCGTGTTTACGGCGTGGGTGATGTGAAGATATTCGGTGCGCGCGATTACAGCATGCGCGTCTGGCTCGATCCCGAGAAAGTCGCTTCCCGCAACCTGACCGCCAGCGACGTGGTGAATGCGATCCGGGAACAGAATGTACAGGTGGCGGCGGGCATTCTCGGCCTGCCACCCGCGCCAAGTGGCACGCAATTTCAGCTCACGCTCAGCACGATGGGGCGGCTCGTCAGCGTCGATCAATTCGAGGACATTGTGATCAAGACCGGTTCGGATGGGCAGGTGACCCGGCTCAAGGACGTCGCACGAGTGGAGCTCGGCGCGCTCGATTTGACCATGGATAGTCGACTTGATGGCGACCCGGCGGTGGCCATGGTGATTTTTGAGCTTCCCGGTTCCAATTCGCTTAATACGTCCACCGCAGTACGCGCCGCCATGGAGAAGCTCAAGGAGCGGTTTCCCAAGGGGGTCGACTACCGGATCATTTACGACACGACGATGTTCGAGTGGGAATCGATCCAGTCGGTGGTGAAGACACTCTTTGAGGCCATAGGTCTCGTCGTCATCGTCGTGATCGTTTTCCTGCAAACCTGGCGCGCGGCCATCATCCCGCTCATCGCCGTGCCAGTTTCGCTGATCGGCACCTTCGCCGTCATGGAGGCGATGGGCTTTTCGCTGAATAATCTGTCGCTATTCGGTCTGGTGCTGGCCATTGGCATCGTGGTTGATGACGCCATCGTCGTGGTCGAAAATGTCGAGCGTAATCTGGAGAGCGGCCTTTCCGCCGTGGACGCGACCCACAAGGCGATTTCCGAAGTAACCGGGCCGGTCGTCGCTACTGCTCTTGTGCTGAGCGCCGTATTCATTCCGACCGCCTTTATCTCGGGCATCACGGGACAGTTTTACCGCCAGTTTGCGCTGACCATCGCTGTTTCAACCGTCATCTCCGCCTTCAATTCCCTCACCCTCAGTCCCGCGCTCTGCGCGATCCTGTTGCAAAAACACGATGCCAAGCCTGATCTGCTCCAGCGCGTTTTTGATTTTCTCATTGGTTGGTTTTTCACTCTCTTCAACTGGGCCTTTGAAACGGCGCGAGGCGCTTACGTCTGGGTGGTGGGGAGATTGATCGGCGTCGCGCCGCTCGTTCTGCTCGCCTACGTCGCTCTCCTGGGGCTGGCTTGGTATGGATTTCAAGTCGTTCCAAGTGGATTCATTCCGATGCAGGACCAGGGTTACCTGATCAGCGTCGGGCAATTGCCCGATGCCGCCTCGTTGGAACGGACCGAGGCAGTCGTCCACAAAATGTCTGAGATTGCGCGCAATACGCCCGGCGTCGCCCATACGGTTGAGTTCGCTGGATTCTCGGCCCTGAGCTTTACCAGCGCTCCGAACGCGGCCGCGATGTTCCTTCCGCTCAAACCATTCAGCGAAAGAATGAGATCAGGTCTTTCAGCCAATGCAATCCTCGGTAAACTTTTCCCGCAATTAATCAGCATTCCCGAGGCCTTCTGTCCGGTATTTTCTCCTCCTGCGGTGCGGGGTCTGGGTACGGTCGGTGGTTTCAAGATACAGATCGAGGATCGGACCGGTGCAGACTACGATCAATTGTCGGAGGTGGTTGATCGAATGATCGCCGATGGCAACAAGCCTGGCTCCGGTTTGACCGGACTCCTCACCTCGTTTCGGGCTCACACGCCGCAGCTCTACATCGATATCGACCGCGCCAAGGCCAAGACGATGAATGTGGCGCTGGACGACGTTTTCAGCACGCTCCAGATTTATCTCGGTTCGCTCTACGTGAACGACTTCACTCTTTTTAATCGCAATTATCAGGTGACGGCGCAGGCCGATGCCCAGTACCGTCTGCGTCCGGAAGACATCGGCAATCTCAAAACGCGCAATGCGGCGGGCGAGATGGTGCCGCTGAGCACGCTGGTGACGGTGCGTGACATCACCGCGCCTGATCGCGTGGTGCGCTACAACATGTTTCCTGCCGCGGAAATCACCGGCTCTCCCGCGCCCGGTGTCAGTACTGGCCAGGCCATCGACCTGATGGAGAACCTGGCCAAAAAGGACCTCCCGCAAAACATGGGCTACGAATGGACCGATTTGACTTACCAGCAAATCCTCGCGGGCAATACCGCCATCTATATCTTCCCGCTTTGCGTTTTGTTTGTTTTTCTTACCTTGGCGGCGCAATACGAAAGCTGGTCGTTGCCTTTCACGGTGGTTCTTATCGTGCCGATGTGTTTGCTCAGCGCTATCTGGGGTGTCTGGTTCCGGAGCACCTTTTTCAGCCCCATGGACAACAATATTTTCACGCAGATCGGACTCGTCGTGTTGGTTGGGTTGGCCTGCAAAAACGCCATTCTGATCGTCGAATTTGCCAAAACCCGGCAGGAAGTGGGAGGAGAGACGCGCCGTCGTGCCGCCGTGGAAGCGGCCCGGTTGCGGATTCGCCCCATTATGATGACCTCTTTTTCCTTTATCCTCGGCGTCGTGCCGCTGGTTTTGGCCGAGGGCGCGGGAGCGGAAATGAGGCAGGCACTGGGCACGGCGGTTTTCTTCGGCATGCTTGGCGTGACCTTTTTTGGAGCCCTCTTCACGCCAATCTTTTATGTCGTGGTTCGCTGGCTGACAGACCGGCGGAAACCGTTGCCCGTCGTGCGCTGAAAATGATGTTTAGTTTAGTCGTGCCGCATGCGAGCCAATTCACCCGTCATGACCTAAAGAACAGCCTCATCAACGGCGCGGGCGGCGCGATAACCGCTGACCACGGCCCCTTCAATCGTCGCGGGTAATCCGGTATCGGTCCAATCACCTGCCAGCCAAAAATTAGACCAGGCGGTACTTGCTCCGGGACGAAGCGATTCCGTCTCGGGTGTTGCGGCAAAGGTCGCACTGCGGGCCTTGTAAACCATGCGATGAAGTACCTTGACGTCCCGGACTTCGGGGAGAAAACGAGCCAGTTCGCGGAGTGTGAGGTCTTCCAATTCCGTTGCCGATTTCTCGGTTAGATCGCGCGCTCCACTGACCACGGCGGTGATGACGTGGCCCGATTGACCGGCATCGGTTCCGTGAATGTGATCGCGGCTGAAGACCCAATGCACGGGCGAATCGAGCAGACCCACGAAGGGTTCATTTAGAATGGGACGGTCAAGCCAGAGGTGAAGGCTGACGATTGGCGCATCCTGAATCTGCCGACAGGCCTGCGTCAGCTTGTTTTCTTCGGGCAAAAGAGCCCGCAACACATGCCAGGGCAGCGCGCTAACCACGGCATCAGGGCGAAGACTTGAGCCGTCGCTCAGCTTGATTTCGCGCAGTGTCGGGCCCTCAAAGCCGAGACTGGTCACTGGAGTCTGTAGTCGCAATGTACCGCCACACATTTCCAACAAACGACGAACTTCAGGCGCGAAAAGCTCGCTCAACCCGACCTTGCTCAGAAGAATTTTCGGATCGTCCGCCCCGCCTAGAAACGAGCGGCGAATGACTGTGGCAAAAAGTTGCGCGGAACCTGTGGTCACCGGTTCATTCAGCGCGGCCAGGCAAAGCGGTTCCCACAAGGCGCGAATCATATTGGGTGTCTGCTTCCAGCGTCGCAGCCACGCTTCCACTGATTCGCTTGCCGTGGGGTTTTGTCCCAAACGAAGTCGCAGCGCCAACTTGACGGCGGAAAACTTGTCCAATGCGGAAAGCTCACCATAGCCGAGCAGCGCGGAAAGAAGATGCAGGGGTGCAGGCAAGGTCGCGGCCAAAGGGCTTCGGCCTTTCTCACTGAGAAACGGCACGAGCAAACTCGGCGGCGACCAGAGACGATCCATGACGCCCAATTGTCGCAGCAAAGCCAGCGTCTCCCGGTAACAACCCATGAGGACATGCTGACCATTGTCGAGAACTTGGCCGCTTTTCGGATCGATAAAACTGTGCGCGCGTCCACCCAGCAAAGCGCGCCCCTCCACCAGGGTCACGTCATGTCCGCGCAGAATGAGTTCGGTGGCTGCGGTCAGGCCAGCGTAGCCCGCGCCCAGGACAACCACTTTTTTCGGGACTGGTGGGCGGGCCGGAGCGCGTTTCTCCCGGGCTTTGGTCCGAAGAACCAAGCGAAACTTCGCCAATTTACTCAATTTTACGGGTGAGCGCATGACGTCGAAATCGCGTCGCTCGATTTCGTTGAGCAAGCCCTCGTAAACTTCCCGCATAACTTCCGCGGCAATAAGTTTTGGCCGATCGGACGGAACCATGAGCCGGTGTGCTTTGGCGAAATAATGGCGCGCGCGATGATGTTGAAAGCGGAATAACTGCCGCATCTTTTCCGACCAACGCCCTTCGACAATATCAGCCTCGGTCACGCCGAAAGCAGCCAGTTCGTCTTGTGGCAGATAAATCCGTCCAAAAGAAGCGTCCTTTTTCACATCGCGCAAAATATTGGTGAGCTGGAACGCCATCCCTAGCGCCACGGCATATTCACGAGTGCGGGCGTGACGACAGCCAAAAATATCGATACTGACCAGTCCGACCGCGCTCGCCACTCGGTAGCAATACTGATCGAGTAGGGCAAAGGTGGGGTAGCGTAGGATGGACATGTCCATTTCCATGCCGTTGAGAATTTCCTCGAGCGGCGTGGGTGCAATCAGGTAGGTGCGGATGATCTGCGCCAGTTCCTGACCGAGTGGCGTGAGCGGCTTATCGAGATAAGCGCGACGAATTTCCTCGCGCCATCCTTCCAGCTGCCGCCGTTTTTCTTCGATGGGCAATTCGGTCGAGTCGGCAACATCATCGACCACGCGACAGAACGCGTAAAAGACCGACATGGCGCGGCGTTCTGCTTCCGGTAGCGCGGCGAAGGAGAGAGCAAGGTTCGATTTGCTCGATTGAGTAATCGCTTCGCTCCCGGGCAGGGATGGCATGCTGGTGGGCGGCGCACTCATGGTCTCGTTCATGAAGTCAGTGCCTGGAAAAAGAGTAAAGCCATGTCGCTCTTACCCAGCTTGGGACGATCGTTCAGGGTGTCGTATTGCAGCGCTTCGATCTTGCGCAAGATGGTTGTTCCGCCGAGCCACGTCAGCCGGATTTCCAGACGGAGCAGCCCCCGTAATTTCTTCGTCAAGGGTTCGCCCCGATCAAAAATCTCCTGCGTGCGTTTCACCTGAAATTCGAGGAGCTGGCGATAGGCGGCATCGGCCCGGTGTGCAAACAGCGCTTCCTCCGTCACGCCATAAGTCTTGCGATCATTCTCCGGGAGATAGATCCGGTCTTTTTCCAGGTCGACACCAACGTCCTGCCAGAAATTCGCCAATTGCAACCCGGTGCAAATCTCGTCGGCCAGCAAATGTAATTCCTCGTCCTTCTTGCCATGCAGCAGAAGGACCAAACGCCCGATGGGATTCGCACTGCGACGGCAATAATCGAGCACCTCAGGGAAATCGGCGTAGCGACGTTTCACCACATCCTGCTTGAAAGCCGAAAGCAGATCGGTGAAGAGACTGATCGGCAAGTCAAGTTCACGAATGGTCTCGTGCAGTGCGACAAAAATAAAATGCAACCCGGGTGTTCCCGGAGGCGAGCATAATTGACGCTCCCAATCATCCAACGCGGCCAGCCGTTCCTCCTGGGTCATGACATCCTGTGCGCCCTGCGCCTTGGCGCTGCCCGCGTAACCTTCATCGGCGAGATCGTCGGCGTAGCGCGCAAACGCATAGACGGCGTGGACATGAGGCTGCATCTCGCGGGGAACGAGACGGCCTACCGGAAAATTTTCGTAATGAGCGCGGGCCAGCTTGGTGCAAGCCTCGTAGGCGGCGGCAATTGCTTTCGCATCGGGGCTGACTTTCGGCTCGTGTGAAACGGTTTCGGCGGGCATATCCTGAAGATCATATGAAAAGCGCCATCCTTTTCCAGAACCAACCTGTATTTCAATTAAAAGACGATTCTAACCAGGTTCTGGTCTCTCCGGACCACGGAGCCCGAATTCTGCGCTGGAGCCGGGAGGATCGCGAGATCATAACCTGGCCGGCGGACGCCGATTGGAACAAGATTCTCAAGGTGCGCGGGGGAAATCCGATTCTTTTTCCGTTCATTGCGCGGCATTTCGTCGATGGCCAAAATGAACTTTGGCGTGATGCGCAAGGAACGGTTCGTCCGATGCCGCAACATGGTTTCGCGCGTGACGCGAAATTTACTGTAATCGATGACGAAACAGAAAATACGCTGCGCATGCGACTCGTCGATTCGGAGAAAACGCGTCCCTTCTATCCATTTGCTTTCCAGTTCGATGTCGTGGTGAGTTTGCAACCGGGTTCGCGATTGGAAATTCGTTTTGAAACCACAAATACGGGCGATAAGGAATTGCCCTATGATGCGGGCCATCATTTTTATCTGGCGTTGCCGCATCAGGAGCGTGCCGGCTGGACGCTGCATCTTCCCTGCGCATCGTGGGGACGGCAGGCGCCCGATGGCGCGATCATCCATGAAGAAGCCGTCAGCGATAGGCTTTGCCTCGATGATCCCGCATTGGTTGATCGTTTTCAAATTCAACCGCGCGATTTCAAAGTCACGCTGCTGAATGCGAAAAAACAGCGACGCCTGGTCTTTGAGTTAAAACCGTCGGATTCTATTCCGTGGTACGCAATCACCACTTGGACGCAGGCCGCCGATTCCGATTTCTACTGCGTCGAACCGTGGCTTGGCCTGCCTAACGCGATTCATCATGGCGAAGGTTTGCGCAAACTTGCATCCGGTAAGACGGAAATTGCCGCGTGTGTTCTCGATGGGAGCGGGTGGTAATTATTCCACCGCTGTCACCGTCACGAGACGCGAGTCGGCGCGGCCCGAGTCGTCCACGGCGCGGATGAGGTGCTTACCCGGCTGCGGCTTCCAGAGCAGCGCCGTGCTGGGGGCCGAAGCGCCGAGATAAGTCGCATCGACAAACCAATGCAACTGTTCCCGGCTGGTTTCCGCCGTAGCTTCGAGATTGAGGATTTCGTCGGTTTCCATGCCAACGCGAATATGATAGATCAACCCTTTCTTGGGCGAAACGATGCATGGCCCTTTGTTTGTATCGTGGCTCGCAATCATGGGAGCGGATTTTGTCTGACCCGCGATGGCAGGAGGAGCCATGCGCGGCAAACCCGCCGCCTGAAAAAGTTTGGCCAGATCGGACGGCCAAAATTCGCAGACTTCAGGATGAGCGGTGGTGGAATTTTCCGGTTCACTGGGTAAACGCAAACCGGTGAGATTATCGATCCAGACGCGGTGGTGAACATCGCAGGCGGCAATGGGTGATTTACAGGGAATGAACCAACCCTTCACTGTATGCGGGCAGTTGGGCCCGGCGATCATGCCCGAGACCGCGCACAAATCGACCTGCCGTAAATTCAGGTCAGGCGTCAGAGTAAAGCATGTTTCCGCCGGAACGGGATAACGCGCACGCAGGGCGTCGATCATGGAAAAGAGAAGCGGTGCGGCCGCGGTACGGCCTACAAATTCGGGATTGATTGTGCCGTCAAAATTTCCCACCCAAACGACCAGGACATAGTTGTCGAAAACTCCTGCCGACCACGCGTCGCGATAGGAAAATGATGTTCCGGTTTTCCAGGCAATAGGTCGGAGCGCACTCGTCAAAATCGGAACGTTGATTGCATCGGGACGAGCGCCGTCCTTCAACATATCGAGGGTGAGGTAACTCGCTTCGGGTGAGAGCATTGGTGCGCCGGGATCGACGGCGTCATCCAGCGTCCGGCGCAACGGCCGCAGCACGCCGCGATTGGCGAGCATGGCGTAGAGCGTGCCGATTTCTTCCGGTGAAACTTCGGCGCTGCCCAGGGCAACGGTCAATCCATAGTGCGACTCGGGCTGTAAACGACGAATGCCCGCATCGCGCAACAACGTATAAAGATTGCGCCGTGGATCGAGTCGCGATTCCAGGTCAACCGCTGGAACGTTGCGGCTTTGAATAAGCGCATCGCGCGCGCGGACCGGTCCGGCAAAATTATGATCGAAGTTTTCCGGATCATAGCCGTCAAAGCTGGCCGGTGCGTCCTTGAGCAGCGTGTCCGGATGGATCAGCCCCTCATCGAGCGCGAGCGCATAAATAAAGGGCTTCAACGCGGAGCCGGGAGAACGCTGCGCCTTGAGGCCGTTGACCTGTCCGTGAATTTCTGCGTTATGAAAATCGGCGGAGCCCACCGCCGCCCGAACTTCCATCGTCCGATAATCGATGAGTAACGCGCAGGCATTCTTGAATCCGTCCGCTTTGCGGATCGTGAGATATTCCGTCACCTGCCGTTCGAGCAATTCCTGCAAGGTGAGATCGACGGTAAGATGCGTCTCCGCGCGTGGTGTCGTTTCGTTCATCATCATTTCTTCGACAAGATGCGGTGCGTGAAAAGGGAGATCACGCGGCAGTTTTATTTGCAACGGCATGGCCAGTACGCTGCGCAGGCGCGCATCTTCCGGGTGACGTTCCAGCCATTGCGCGAGCAGAATATCCCGCGCTTTTTGCAAGGCTCGATCATGCGTGATGGAACCGGGCGCCCGACGGGCGGGACTCTGCGGGATCACGGCCAGTGTCATTGCCTCAACGGAACTCAACTCGCCTGGCTCCTTGCCAAAATAAATCAAACTTGCGGCACCCACTCCTTCGATGTTTCGGCCATAAGGCGCAAGATTGAGGTAGGCTTCCAGGATTTCATGTTTCGAGCAGTGAACTTCCAGATGAATGGCTGCGATGATCTGGGCCATCTTCCCCCAAACGGTGCGAGTGTTGAGATGATAATGGAGCCGGGCCAACTGCATTGTGATGGTCGAAGCGCCGAGCCTGCGACCGTTGCCACACCAATCGAACCACGACGCCCGCACCAGTGCCACCGGGTTGAATCCGGTGTGCTCGTGAAAATAGCGGTCCTCGTGCAGCAGCGTCATCTCGACCAATTGCGGAGAAATTTTCTCCAACGGCGTATAGACCCGATAACGATCATCTTCCGCCAAACCCAGTCGCAACAGTTGGCTGTTGCGGTCCACATAGCAGGGCGAAAAGCTGGTTTCGTCGAGTAGGTGCGGTTTGGGCACCAGCACAATGACGAGCAGAAAAGCGCCCAGCAGCACCGCACCTGTTTTCAACAGGCACCGGAAAAAGATGAAGAGCAGAGAAGCTTTCATGGCGAACGTTTCAATCTCCGACCGTCAATGTGCCCGACACGCCCCGCGCCCGAATTTTCTGATGGTACATCGATTCCGCCTGAGCTGGCGGAATTGCATAGGTACCTTGATTCGTCGCCTTGATGCGATAGGTGATCGTTGTTTCGGTGCCGCCGATATTGCCAAAGGCGAGCAGTCGATCCTCGCGAACATCGACATAGTCGATTCCACCCCAATCGTACGTGCAGGGCCCGGTGTGGGCTGACTCCTCGACAATTTCGAAACCGCCCGGCAGAAGATCCTCAATGGCCACATTGGTGAGAAACACTTCAGTGGCCCGCACATGTAGTACGACGGTCAACTCATCGCCGAGCTTGGCGGAGGTCACAACCTGTCCATCCTTGTTTTGATATTCGCGCGAAACTTCGATCCCTTGGCTTAAAGGCGTCGTGATCGTCGTCTGATCAAATCCGCTTTCAGTGATTTGATAAAAAAGGCCTGGCACACCTTTGGCGTCAGGTCCTTTTTTAAAGACCAACGTATCGGCCTCCCGATCAAAGCTACTCTCAGAATAGAATCCGGGCGTGAGTTCCAGCTTTTTCAGGACGGTTCCCGTTAGCTGGTCGATCTCAACATTTCCGATCTCGAACTTCTGTTTCATGGCTCGCGCATAACTGTCGAGAGCGATGATCGCTTGCGCGGAGGAGATGGTCGTATATTCCCCGCCCATGATCGGATCGGTGAGAGCCGTTAGCTCGTCCTGACTCAGCGTCGATAATCGCTCGGGAAAATGGCGGGAGAGCAGGTAGATATATTGTGCGCTACGTCCCAGTTCGTCGTCGTAGTCATCCCAATACTTGAAGTATTCCACCTTGTCCTTGCGCAAGTGAAATCCCTTGAGCAGCGTCTCGGCCTGGTCCTGGTTCTTCAGCAGCGCGTAGGTCGCCGAGTCGTAGACGGCGGCCACGTCATCGCCCCAGGTGTCCTTCGCGTTTTTCTCAAACCAATCGCGATTATGTTCGAGTGAGTTGGTCGCCACCGTTCCATTCCGCGCCAAGAGATAGATCTCAAAGGCCTGCGCGCGCGCCTCGTGGAAATCCTGCGGCGTACCGTCTGCATCCTGCTGCAAATGGCCTAGACCTCGCGTCATCAGGTCGGAGGGAATATCGTATCCCTGCTCCTTCGCTTCGGTCAGAAAGAGCATGACCCAGGCTGGGGGCAGATCAAAATGGAGATTGGGTTGGACAGCCCATAAGCCAAAAGCACCGTCGCTATTTTGCCGCGTGGCGGCCACGTCCAGAATTTCCTGAATGTGTTTGACGACCTCGGTGCGGGGCAGTCCCTG
>Ga0206954_1021_pt1 | contig 47706 bp, 45 predicted proteins | sample Alteio_BWOrgHeat_37_FD_153250 | JGI IMG/M metagenome (GOLD analysis project Ga0206954, IMG submission 153250) | Enriched cells from forest soil in Barre Woods Harvard Forest LTER site, Petersham, Massachusetts, United States -... | ecosystem: Environmental > Terrestrial > Soil > Temperate forest >...
AATCGACTCAAGCCTATGTTCGATGTTTTTGAAATTACCCATACTTTCCCTTAACAGGGGATCGGTTAGGTCGCAAAGCCTGGCTACAATACCCGATGCCATCGAGTTGTAAACGTTGTGCTTTCCCTGTAGGGCTAATTCTGCTATTGACATGTGAAAATGTTGTTGGTGAGTGTTAATAATGATTTGGTCGTTGTTGAGATATGCGCCGGGCTCCACTTTTTTTTGGATGGAAAAAGGCAACAGCTGCGCTTCAAATTTGCGTTCAGCCATTATCTTCATCGTTTCCGGATCGTCGGCGCAGTAGATGAAATAGTCGTTTGCTGTTTGATTTTGGGTAATGCGGAATTTTGACGCCGCATAGTTTTCGAATTTGTAATCGTACCGGTCCAAATGGTCCGGCGTAATATTTAATAATACAGCGATGTCAGTTTTAAACCGGTACATATCGTCCAGCATAAAACTGCTTAGCTCCAGCACATAGGTGTCGAACTTTTCGGTGGCCACCTGGTAGGCAAAGCTGTTCCCGATATTTCCGGCCAGCCCCACGTTTAAGCCTGCATTTTTCAGGATATGGTAGGTTAAGCTGGTGGTAGTGGTTTTGCCATTGGAGCCGGTAATACCGATGATTTTCGCATCGGTATAGCGTCCGGCAAACTCGATCTCCGAGATCACGGGGGTATTTTGCGCCCTGAGTTTTTTAACGATAGGCGCCTTTTCCGGGATGCCCGGGCTTTTTATCACTTCCACCGCCGAAAGGATAATTTCTTCGGTGTGCTTATTTTCTTCAAAGGGGATACTCCAGTCGCTCAGCTGTGTTTTGTACTTACCGGCGATAGCTCCAAAATCCGAAACAAACACATCATAGCCTTGCTGTTGAGCAAGGTATGCCGCTCCCACCCCGCTTTCGCCGGCACCGAGAATTGCTATGTTTTTGTTTGATTCCACTTATTTTTGTTCTTCTATTTATACTTTCTTCCTAATCTCTAGTCTCTAATCTCTTTTAACTAGCGAAGCTTCAATGTTATCATCGTCACTATCGCCAACAGTATCCCGATGATCCAAAACCGCGTTACGATTTTCGCCTCATGAAAACCTTTCTTTTGATAATGATGATGCAGTGGCGCCATTAAAAACACGCGTTTCCCCGTGCCTGTCCGCCTTTTGGTAAATTTGAACCAGCCAACCTGTATGATCACCGATAGATTTTCAACCACGAAAACACCGCAGAGCAATGGGAGGATCAGCTCTTTCCTGATCATGATCGCAAATACCGCAATGATGCCCCCGATGGCCAGGCTGCCGGTATCGCCCATAAAAACCTGGGCCGGGTAGGAGTTATACCACAAAAAGCCAACACATGCACCTACGAATGCTCCTGCAAAAACTACCAGGTCTCCCGAATTTGGGATGTACATGATATTAAGGTAATCTGCTGTTCTGACGTTACTGGACAGATAGGCCAGTATCACGAGCGCTACCCCGATAATAGCTGAAGTACCCGTTGCAAGGCCATCGATCCCATCCGTAATATTGGCCCCGTTAGAGATAAACGTGATGAAGAAGATGGTAAAAAACATAAATACGATCAGCGAATATTGGGTTGAATCTTTACCCAGAAACTTAATCACCTTGCCATAATCGAACTCATTATTTTTGTAAAAAGGGATGGTTGTTTTGGTAGAATGTACGAGCTGGGTATAAACCGGTTTATTGCCGCGCATGTGAAAGTTAACCGGTGCATCGATAGTTACCGGCAGCTTAACTTCTTGCTGAATGATAATGTTAGGATTAGCGTACATAGTAAGGCCGATGAACAGCGCCAGGCCAACCTGGCCAACGATCTTAAACCTGCCGGCTAATCCTTCCTTGTTCTTTTTGAAGACCTTAATATAATCGTCTAAAAAACCAATCCCGCCCAGCCATATCGTAGTCACCAGCATCATGATGATGTAGATATTATCAATTTTGGCAAAAAGAAGAGTTGGAATAATAATACCCAGTATAATAATGATACCACCCATAGTCGGTGTCCCCTGCTTTTGCATCTGGCCTTCCAGTCCCAGGTTGCGGACGGTTTCTCCCACTTGTTTGAAACGCAAATAGTCGATCAGCCTCCGGCCGAAAACGGTTGTTACGATCAATGATGTAATAACAGCCATCGCCGTCCGAAACGTGATGTACTGAAATACACCACCGCCTGGTATGCTGTAATTCTTATTTAGCCAACTGAATAAGTAATAAAACATTTTTTATTTTGATTGCACCGATTATTGGTCGATTACACCGATTTTGATCCCGGTGCCTTCTTTATTATTTTAAATCTTTAAAAATCTCACTCAACTCTTCCTTGTCATCGAAATGGTGCTTAACACCCTTAACTTCCTGGTAGTTCTCGTGGCCTTTGCCCGCGACCAATACAATATCACCGGGCTGGGCCAACATAACTGCTGTTTTTATCGCTTCGCGACGGTCAACAATACTTAACACATGGCGCCTGAAGGCTGCGTCGACACCCTTTTCCATCTCTTTAATGATTTGAGCGGGATCTTCTGATCGCGGGTTATCAGAGGTCAGGATCACTTTATCACTCCATTCGCATGCGGTATGGGCCATTATGGGGCGCTTGGTTTTGTCGCGGTCGCCGCCGCAGCCGATCACTGTGATCACTTTTTCATTCCCCTTGCGAATGTTGTGGATGGTGGTTAAAATATTTTCAACGGCATCGGGCGAATGGGCATAGTCCACAATCCCGATAATTCTGTTTGGGGCGACGATATAGTCAAACCTTCCCCTGGCACCGGTGAGCTTGCTCAGGCTGGTTAAAATCTTTGTTTTATCCTGGTCGAGCAGCATCGCAGCTGAATACACAGCCAGGATATTATAAGCATTAAAGGTGCCCACCATTTTAAACCAAACCTCGTCCCCGTCAATTTGAAGTAACATACCTTCAAAACGATTTTCCATTATCCGGGCTTTGTAATCGGCCATACTTTTAAGCCCATAGGTTTTTTTATGAGCCTTTGTATTCTGGAGCATTACATTGCCATTTTTGTCGTCACTATTGGTCAGGGCAAAAGCGCTTTGCGGTAAGCCATCAAAAAAAGCCTTTTTTGCCTTCAGGTAACTGTCGAAGGTTTTGTGATAATCCAGGTGGTCATGTGTCAGATTTGAGAATATGCCACCGGCAAACGTTAACCCCGCTATGCGGTGCTGGGCAATTGCATGCGAGCTCACCTCCATAAAACAGTAATCGCAACCCTGTTCCACCATTAAACTCATAAAACGGTTCAGTTCAACCGGGTCGGGCGTGGTATGCGTTGATGCGTGTACCTCGCCGTTTACCTGGTTCTCGACGGTCGAGAGCAAACCGCATTTGTACCCCAGGTCGCGGAACAATTTATAAAGCAGTGTAGCGATGGTTGTTTTTCCGTTGGTCCCGGTTACACCCACCAGCTTTAATTGTGTCGAGGGATTATCATAAAAATTGGCGGCAACAATTCCCAATGCCAAACTCGAGTCGGCTACCATAAGGAAATCTACCTCGCCGGTTACATGTGCCGGAAGCACCTCGCAGATCACCGCAACCGCGCCATCATTAATGGCCTGCTCGATAAAGGCATGACCATCGGACACTGTTCCGTGTATCGCCACAAACAGCGAGCCCGGCACCACCTTCCGCGAGTCAAAAACCACAGCGGTGATCTCCATATCGGCGCTGCCCTGCAAGCCGGTAAATGCTAACCCATCTATAATATCACTCAGGTACTTCATTGCAGTTCGATTAATATTTTTGATCCTTTTGGTTCAATACTTCCGGCCGCTGCCGACTGGTTTACGACTGATCCGCTGCCGCGAACGGACACTTTGTAACCGGCATTGCCCAGCAGGTAGAGCGCATCGCTTAGTCCCATTCCTTTTACTGACGGTACAACGCCGCTTTTATAGGTGGCATCCTCAAACGGAACGCCATTGCTGGTATCCGGCGATCCGCCTGTGGTATTATTTGATGCGTACTGCGGCTTTATTTCCAGTTTGTTGTAAACCTGTTTTAATGCTTTAGGATTACCGGATTTAATTTGAGGCATTGTTGTATTGCCAACATAGTGCACCGGCGCTGCCTGGTTAACCTGCAGATCGCTGGCGTAAACCCTGTCCGCTATAGTTTTGAAAACCGGCCCAGCCACCAGCGCCGCCAGGTAAACACCGGCATTAGGATGATTGATCACCACGATCATTGAATATTTTGGATGATTTGCCGGAAAATACCCGCAAAACGACGCCTGGTACGTTTTGGTAATACCATAACCTTTGTTCCCGTTTGCAATTTGTGCCGTGCCGGTTTTGCCGGCTACAGGGAATAACGAACCCTTGAACAGCGTTTTGCCGTTACCTTCTTTTACCACACCTTCCAGCAGTGCTTTCATTTTGCCTAATGTTGCATCCGAGCATACTTTCTCGTTGATCGTCCGCGCCTGGAACTGCACCACCGTGTTGCCCAGCCTTCTGATCTCTTTTACCAGTATCGGCGCTATCATTTTGCCATTATTAGGCACCGAATTGTAAAACGACAACATTTGCAGCGGCGTTATCTTCATTTCGTAGCCGTAGGCCATTTCGGGCAGCGTATAATTCGTGTTCCAGGTGCGGCTCTTTGGGTTTTTAACCATCGGCTCACCTTCACCCGAAATTTGCAGGCGCAGCTTCTCGTTTAAGTGATAGCTGTAAAGCTTGTCGGTAAACTCCCATGGGTTACCGCTATAATGCTGGTAAACAAATTTTGCGGCCGCCACGTTGGATGATTGCTCGAATGCCTGTTTGGCGGTCATCATGTCATTATGCTCCACATCAGTGATCGTCGGGCCTTTGGGGATTTTATATTTACCACCCTCGCCGTCAATCATGGTATTGGTGTCTATTTTGTGTTGATCATACAAGGTCATATAGGTCGCCAGCTTAAATGTCGAACCGGGGTCGCCCGCTTCGCTGATGGCGTAATTGTATTTTTCCTGGTATTCCCCTTCACCCGTTTTGGTGAAATTGGCTATCGCTTTTATCTCTCCGGTTGCCACCTCCATTAACACTACACAGCCATGATCGGCCTTTGTTTGTATCAATTGATCCTTTAACGCCTTCTGCGCTACGTCCTGGAAATTGACGTCAATGGTCGAAATAATATCGGCCCCGTCTTTTGGGGCAATGTCTTCCTGTCCGTTATTTACCGGTATCCAAACGTTGCCGGGCATCCGCTGAACCAGCCGTTTACCGTTCTCGCCGTCGATATAGGTTGCGTAGGCGCCTTCAAGGCCCACGGCATTTTTAACGTTATCGTTTTTATAGCCGATAGTGCGCGCGGCCAGGGTTTCATAAGGCAAAACGCGCTTGTTTTGTGGTATCGCGATCAACCCTCCCCTGACTTTGCCCAGATTGAAAATGGGGAATTTGCGGATCTCCGCCAGGTCCTCATAGGATACCTTGCGCCTGATCAACAGGTAACGCGCACTGTCATTCCGCGCCTGGCGCAGTACCCTGGCGTATTCGCGCGGGGTTTTGTCGTGGAAAAATTGCGACATCCGCAATGCCAGCGAATCCACTTTCTCCTCAAATATTTTTTCATCGGCAATTGCACCTGCAAGCATATCCATGTGCAATTCGTACTCGGGCACCGAGGTAGCCAGCAAGCTGCCATCAGCAGCATAAATATTGCCCCTTGTCGCTTCAACCATTTGGTATTGGGTTGAGTGTGTCTGCGCCATGGCGCGCCATTTTTTTCCCTGTACGTACTGCAAGCGATATAACTGCACAATAACAGCGCCCGCCAATAGCAGGATCAACCCGAAAGCGATGTAAACCCTCAGGAGTATGTTTGTTCTAATGCTCATCTTTATCCTCCTCTGCTGTTAAAACCTGTGGTGGTGCAACCGGTTGCTTTAAACCAAGCGTGTCCGCTTTTTTTATCACCTCGGTTAATGTGCTTTTAAAGGCAAGCCGCGCTTTTGCCGATTTGTATTGCCAGCTTAGCTCATTTACCTGTTTGCCTATTTTATCGATATCGCGGATATTTTTTTCGGCGAAATTTCTGTTGGCGATATAGATCATCCCCAGCAGGGCCATAAAAAGCAGGAAGGGCAGCGCACGGGTAGCCGCATCGGCCGTAAACTTTTTATTGAAGTACTTAAACAAATAATTGTCGGCAATCTCCTTCACGGGCTTTTCCTCAACAACTAATTGCTGTTCTTCCTCTTCTTCCTCAATTGGTGTGCGTAAACGATTTGTCATTTCTTCACCGCAATCCTTAATTTTGCGCTCCTTGCCCTGTTGTTCTGTTTTACTTCCTCTTCCGACGCGGTGATCGCTCCACGGCTCACCGCATCAAAAGGACGGTTATCATTTCCATAAATATCTTTTTCCAACTCGCCGCTAAATTTGCCCCTGGCGATAAAGTTTTTTACCAGCCTGTCTTCCAGCGAGTGATACGACATTACCACCAGCCTGCCGCCTGATACCAATACCTCAGCAGATTGAATTAAAAAATCCTTCAAAGCTTCCAGCTCCTGGTTTACCTCGATGCGCAGCGCCTGGAAAACCTGCGCCAGGTATTTATTTTCTTTTCCACGGGGGATACGATTGGCAATGGCATTTTTCAAGTCAGCCACGGTAACCAGCGGTTTGTTTAACCGTGCGGTTACAATCGTATTGGCCAACGATTTGGCATTTTGTATCTCGCCGTACATCCCGAAAATGCGGTGCAGTTCGGCTTCCGGGTAAGTATTAACTACTTCTTTCGCGGTCAGCGCCGACTTTTGGTTCATCCGCATGTCCAGTTCAGCATCAAAACGGATAGAGAAACCTCGTTCGGCCTGATCAAATTGATAGGAGGATACCCCGAGATCTGCAAGTACGCCGTCAACCGGGATAGCATGGTGCAAACGGCAAAAGTTTTTGAGGTAACGGAAATTCTGGTCTATAAAAACGAAGCGGTTATCATCCGGTACATTTTGTTTTGCATCGGCATCCTGGTCAAAGGCCAGCAGCTTGCCATACTTGTTCAGGTGCGATAATATCTCGCGCGAATGGCCGCCCCCGCCAAAAGTTACGTCTACATAAGTACCTTCCGGTCTAATGGCCAATCCCTCGATACATTCCTGAAGCATTACGGGAGTATGGTATTTATCCATTGGTTGCCTCCTTCCCCTTGCCCATCTTTGCCGAAAAATTCTTGAAGTCTTTCGGCTCGGTATTGATCATTTCCTTATGGGAATCGGCGCTCCAAACTTCAATCCGGTTTAACAGGCAGGTTACCACCACATCGTTTTTGATCTCCGCATGATCCAGCAGGAACTGGGGTAAATTCACCCGCCCGGCGGCATCAAGCGACAATTCGGTCGCCCCGCGCATAAAATATCTCAGATAACTTATATCTTCTTCGTCGTATTCGTTAAGTTTGTTGTGGAGTTCTGTTAATTTTTCTTCCCATTGTTTTTTTGTGTAGATGACCAGATATTTTTTAAAGCCACGATTGATCACCAGCCCTTCAGATTCAGCTTCGGGAAGCTTTTTCTTAAGGCCGGAAGGGACCATCATGCGGCCTTTATTATCCAGTTTACACTCAAATTCTCCGGTGAGGAATGACATTTTAAAACTTTGAGACGATTTGTAGTGTAAAATTAGAATTCTTTTACCACTTTTTACCACAATTTACCACCATTAGTTATTAACACTTGTGGGGTGGGTATGTTAATTGATGTTAATAGGTGTTAGTTAAAATAACAAGATTACGTTTGAGGCTGTTTTCAGGCGTTTCTGCTTAGTTTTAAGCGAGTTATAACGACAGGCATGGAAATATTTAAGCTGGAAGAAAATTATTCGTTAGCCATTGAACCATTAGGAAAAAGGCTAAGGCTGGTGGTATATCTGTCAGGCGTGGAAAAAGTTTGCAGGCTGGAAACGCGCAAAAAGCTCGTAAAATTTCTGTTATCCGATGAAAATCACCTGTTTAAAGGGCGGTTACAATTAGCTAAAACTGGCCCCGCTATAAGCATAGTGGTAAAAGGCCAACCGGTTGGGGTAATAAGTGGGAAAAACTTGGCGGATTTATTTAATAATACCGGCTTAGATGCCGTTCACCATAACATTAAGAGCCTGTTTAAAAATCAAAACGGCTGTAGAGACGCAATATTTTGCGTCTCGGACCCTAATTTATAAATTTAGGACGAGGCCTTAGACAGGGTTTTATGCATACGACTTGTGGGAATATTCTGAGCATTTATCTCCGAGACGTCCCAACAATCGTTGGGACGTCTCTACAGCCGCCAATGAACTGATAAAATAAATTTTAAAACCATTTTTAGACAGACTCTAATTATATTAATTTAAAATATTACCTATGAAAGCAAGACTATTGATCAGTGCAGCACTGCTGCTCAGCATTTCGGTTTCATTTGCGCAGGAAACCATGCCCACGGCCGAAAATGTTCTTAATCAAACCTATGCGCAGGCCGCGAAGGAAAATAAGAAAGTATTGCTCATTTTCCATGCTTCCTGGTGTGGCTGGTGCAAAAAAATGACGGCTTCGCTGAATGATGCATCCTGCAAAAAAATGTTTGATGATAATTATGTAACCGTTTACCTGGATGTTTTGGAGCGCAAGGGACATGAGAACGAAGAAAACCCCGGTGGCCTGGATGTATTAAAGAAATATGATGCCGTTGACGCCGGCTTGCCCTTCTGGCTGGTGCTTGATGCAAAAGGGAATACCCTGGCTACCTGCGCAATGCCTCCGCCGGGAGCGACCACAGCAAAACCATCGGATAGCGTGGGCTGCCCAACCGAGCCGAACGAGGTGGAATACTTTATAAAGGTGTTAAAAGCGACTTCCCCGTTGACGGATAACGATTTTGCGGTGATCCGCAAAAGGTTTTTGGCGAATAAACCTGCACCACAAAAAGCCAGCGGTACTAATTAAGACGATAATTGCCTCGGCGAGCAACGTCATTCAGGCAAAATGGTGACCCCGTAAGGGTCGTATATCGGTAGATAATAAATATCAGGGAATGTTTGTGCCGTAGGTACAAAATATCTTTGCGACGATAATTGTCGTTTTAAATATAGCGTACCTATGGCACGCTAAAATTTAAAATATTTTTTCTACCAATATTTTGCACCTACGGCGCAATATTGCCAACACAATACTTTTACCCCCAGGGTTTTTCACTTCTTCGCAATTCGTTCAAAATTTGTATGTTTAGCACACACATTCCCATTATATTAAACTGACGATCATGTCTCATCAAATCTCAAAAACCAAATTTCTTATTGCATTTTTATGCTTTTTTGCCGTGAGCCCTGTCCTTCACGCGCAGGTGATCGCGCCCGATTCCATTGACCGCCTTGTTGAGCGCACCTTAAAAACTTTTGATGTGCCCGGGATTGCGGTGGCGATTGTTAAGGATGATAAAATGATCTTCGCCAAAGGCTACGGCTATGCTTCGCTCGCCACGCATAAAAAAGTCGACGAAAACACCCTGTTTGGCATCGCGTCAAACAGTAAGGCCTTCACCACTGCTGCCATTGGCATTTTGGTTGACGAAGGCAAAATAAAGCTGGATGATAAGGTGACCGATTATATCCCGGAGTTTAAAATGTTTGACCCCTACGTTACGGCTGAGTTTACCATAAGGGACCTCCTAACCCACCGCAGCGGTCTGGGTCTTGGCGCCGGCGACCTGATGGACTGGCCGGACTCGACTGATTTTACGGTTGAAGACATGATCCATAACCTGAAGTATTTAAAGCCGGCCTCCAGTTTCCGCAGTAAATACGACTATGATAACCAACTGTACAAAGTTGCAGGGGAACTTGTAAAAAGAGTTTCGGGCATGCCCTGGGAGGAGTTTATTGAAACCCGCATTATGAAACCACTGCAAATGGACCACAGCGCAGCGGCTTACCAGCGCATAAAAGATTATTCCAACGTGGTTGACGCCCATGCACCGGTGGATGGCAAGGTGGTAGTTATTCCGCGCTATATCACTACCACGGGTAACTCCGCGGGCGGCATTTATTCCAGCGTAGCTGATCTGAGCAAATGGGTGATCGTGCAGATGAACAACGGGAAATATGGCGACGGGCAGCACTTGTTCAGCGAAGCGATCCACAGGCAGATGTGGTCGCCGCAAACTATTGTGCCTGTTGGCGACAATACGCCTTATAATACACACTTTGGCGCTTATGGGCTTGGGTGGTTTTTGAGCGATGTAAAAGGCTACAAAGAAGTGAACCATACCGGCGGTATTGATGGCATGGTAACCAAGGTAACCCTGCTGCCCGAACTGAAACTGGCCATCATCGTGCTAACCAACCAGGAATCGGGCGCGGCATTTAGTGCCGTTACCAACCAGATCAAAGACAGCTACCTCGGCATTAACGGCCGCGATTGGGTGAAAACCTACAGCGACCAGGTAAAAGCTGCCCAGCAGGGCGCCGACCAGGTAATGATAGCGGTATGGCAGCAGGTGGATTTGATGCAGCACCGCGGATCGGCAACTGATTACTCATCGATATGCGGTACTTATCATGATAACTGGCTGGGCGATGCGGTAATCAGTCAAAAAGATGGCAAGTTATGGTTTACCTGCAAACGCTCCCCGAAACTTACCGGGCAGGTATTGCCTTATAAAGGCGATACTTTTGTGATCAAATGGAATTACCGCAGCATGGAAGCGGATGCTTATGCCATGTTTTCGTTTGATGAGAACGGGAAGCCGTCGGGTTTGAAGCTCAAGGCCATTTCGCCGCTAACTGATTTTAGTTTTGACTTCCAGGATTTGGATTATAAAAGGGTGGATTGAAAGAGATTAGAGACTGGAGACTAGTGTAAAGTAAACGCTTTAAAATTATTTTTAACCACAGAGATCACAAAGAAGGCGCAAAGAACACGGAGAAAAAAATGGCAAACTATTAAAGCTTTGTGGCCCTTTGCGTTTTCCACTTTGTGTCCTTTGTGGTAAAATTTTAAACAGTTAATGTTTTACTATTGAAATGGTTTGATGCCTATTTCTCAAAACTCCTCAAATACGTCATATCCACCAGTTCGCTATACCATATCCCTGTTTTTACATCCATGCTGAACCAGGGGTTGCCGTTATATTGTAATACCTGTATATTTTGTGCCGGCATAAAGCTTTGCGCCAGCAGGAATAACTTTTTATGCTGACTGCTCTCTGCCACATCCATCACAATAAAACAATGCCCCGGTGTACCTCCTTTTATAAAAACATCACCCGCCTTTAGCTTGTCCGGATCGGTTACCTTGTATAACCCTTTTTCCAGGGAGGGCGTAGCGGCATAGGCAAAAACCAGGCTCATGTAGTCCATAAAGGTTTTGTAGCCGTAATCGGTTTTTGCCTTTAAAAGCCAATGCCCTTTCACATAACGGTAGCCATTAGCGTATTGAATATAGCCGCAACGGAAACCGCTCTCAAAGTGGAAAGCTATTTCGGCATATCTTTTTTGATGATAAAGGTATTCGCCCCGTAGGCGCATCACGGCATCGGCGCATTGTTGGAGGTCTTCCTTGCCAACACTCATATCTACCACAGCGGCTGTAAAGGGATCGGTAGCCGCCGTTGCACCCCTATAAGTTAGTGTATGCGCTCCCAGTGGTTTCAACGGCAGCTCTTGCAAGTACTCCGCAAAACTGCCCGGCTGTACCTCGGTTTGGTGGTAACCTTCAGGCGTTTTAAACCGGCTTAATACATTGTCAGCACCGGGAGGTGCAATAACCAGCAAAAACAAAACGGCCAATAATCCCTTCATAAAAAAAATAATTAGTTAATCAGCTCCGGGCGGTACTCAAAATGCATGGTATCAAAATGATACCACTTTCCACCCCATATAAATCCGTATTTTTCAAACGTATCAACAATAAGCTGTGGTATCCTGTTTTTATATTTTATGGTAACATTTTCGTTGGTGCATTTGCAGGCCCATTGCCAGTAGTCGGAGTATTTGGTATTGATATCGATGGTCATCCCGTAACTGTGCATACTGTGCCTGTTGGTACCGGCTATATTTCGCCAGGTAAAGGTTCCGCCGATATTGGTTAAGTACTTTTTCAATTCAGGATGTTCATCCAATTCCTTTGATATCAGCATTAACTGTTTATCCACCCCATTTATTTTCGTAACGGTGATCTTTTGTCCCACCAATTTGGGACACCAGGTGATTTCAGTGAGGCTTTTCTCCACCTGTTTTTGGGTACTGCCGTATATTTTTTGAAAAAAGGCTTCATTTCTGACCCTGCCGGGGTCAAAGTTTTGTACGGGCGGGTTTATTAGTTTGCCGGTGGCATACTTTTGATTGAACATGTCTTTGAGATCGGGATTGTCCAATAATTCCTGGCGGGATTTGTTTTTGATGCCGTCATCCCAAAGCAGTTTGGTGCCGTCTTTGAAAACCAAATAATTATATGCGAAACCGGAAATGAAATTTGGGTAATTATCTATTAGCTTCTGTGCGGCCGGAGGAACAGATTGGCCCGAAAATCCAAAGGTGATGCAAAATAGGATAAACGTAGTGACTAATTTCATAGCTGGATAATCAGACTTACGAAGTTTAACTCGGTATTGTTTTATTTTCAAAGGCCTCGTTGTCCATGAGGACTCCTATGGAGAGGGCTTCGCCGTTTAAAAACTTCGCTGGTCTTTGGGTCTACAATTTAAATGTCTTTTCTTCGCCTTCTTTTAAGGCAACAGGGCTGGCAAGTTTAAAATCTTTCCCACCATCCAGCTTAAAGTTCGCCAGTTTCAAACTGCCATAGTCCACTTTTAAGGTTGCCGAGCCGTTATCTACTTTCACATTCCCCCATGCATAACCGTTCGACCAAAAATAATACCCTGGCTTTGAAGTAATAGTAAAACTGCCATCAACCGCCGAGTAATGAAACCCGCTTAAAGCCAAAATAGCCGACCAGCTGGCCATGGCGCGGGCATAATGATTACCGCATTCTTCTTCATTAAAGGGGTTGCGCTTGTAGCCATCGTAGCGGTCGCGTACATTTTTAATCACCTCCAGTCCTTCGCTATTCATGCCTTCGTAAAATAAGCCTGTAGCCGCAGTATATTCCAGGCCGGTCCAGGTTTCGGCGTGGTAGGACAGCGGTATCGCCGGGCGTTTTGACGGATCGGGGTACACCGTAAGCATCAAGCCCGCCTCATTGTCCATCGCATAGGAGCGCATATTATTAAAGCTGCCGCTGAACGATTTTACTGAGTTATATTTAACGATGCTCTCCATGGCCTTCCGGACATTTTCAGGCTTGGCCAGGTAGCCAAGGCCACAAACCAATGCCATATTTTGCCCTACCAACTGATCAACCAGGCAGCCCTCGCCGATTTGAAAATCCGGGTTCTCCGTGCTTTTTGATCCCATCCCTGCCGATAATCCGGGCGCAATATCTTTTACCGGTGTGATCTTCTGGATATAATATTCACCATTAAACAGGTTTTCGTCCGTCCATTTGCTGCCGCGATCGAACAGGCTTTGGCAAGTCGTTTCAAATTCCATGTCTTTTAGATAAAGTGCCATGGCTGCGCCGGCCTTTAAGGCGCCCAGGTACCAGAATTCGATTTCCGGGTTGGGCCCGTAATATTCAATATCCATGGTATTGTGCTGGCAGCCTTCCATTACGCCGTCCTTATCCGCATCCCAACCGCCGGGGATCCAGGCAAAAGATAAGGCCTTTTTTACGGCGGGCCAGTTCGCTTTTAAAAATTCATCGTCGCCGCTGAGCTGCCATTCGCGGTAAAACTTCATGATGCCGCCCATTTGCCCGTCTGCCGCGGCTACTTTCCAATTGCCTTCTTTTTTTAGCGGCAGCGACACCCGGAAGCTCACCAGGCCGCTATCCCATTCGCCATAATTGTACTCTGTTTGGCGCATGGACTTGGCCAGGCTGCCAAATAAAAAGGGCGAGGCATACTCGTAATTCCACACATGGGCGCAATTGCCATAACAGGAGCCGGTAGTATTAAACACCCCTTCCCAGCCAAAAAAACGACCTTCTTTATCACGAAATGTAGTTTGAGAACGCAACGTGCTGGCATTGAAAAGCGCAGCTTCTTTTACCACCTCAGGGTAACTGCTGTTTACAAAGGTGTTTATAAATTCCAGCGTTTTGGCTTCCAGTGCGGGTAGTTGCGGCAGTGTTTTTTCGGCCACATCCCAGGCATCGGTATATTTGGTTGAATAATAATTGCCGATGGTTTGCTTGTCGTCCCAATCCTTGCGGTTTGGGAAATCCCAGGTAAGGAGGAACTGCACTTCTTTGGTTTCGTGCGGACCGAGTTTTAGCTTTACGGATAAGGCGGACCGTGGGTCATCAACTTTATGGTCGAATGTTTTGTTTTCGAACACGCCATCGTCCGAAAAATCGTCCCACATATCCGTCATGTTTGAATTCCAGCCTTTTGGATTGAATTGGGTACGATAAGAGATTTGATAGCTCTTATTTATTTCGGACGTAGTAAGGGCAATACTGCCCCAGGTTGATGCATCATGGTCGACGCTGTCCGATGTCATATAAATACCGGCCAGGTGGTCCGAAGTCCGGTAAACATTGCGGTTATTTTTGGCCCCGACTGGCACCAGCGCCCTGTCGAAATCATTAAAATCCAGTTTGTAGCCGTCCATGCCGATAAAATTATCCATCGAGCCTGCCACAGCGACGTCTATTGGATGATCAGTTTTGTTAGTCACGACGTAGCGGATGATCGCAACTGGTATGCCACTGGCGTCAGCATCACAGGGAATAAAAGGGTTAAAAACCTTGGCTTTTACCGAAACGGGCATTTCATCGTCTTCCAGGTTAACAGTTGCGAAAGGATAGGCAGCATCAAAGGTAGCCGATTTAAAGCGTGGCATGCCATGGTTTGGCGCCAGGCTGCCCTGCGAGCCGGCATACTGATCGGGTGGCACAGGGCCCATCATGGCCTTTGCATACTTTTTGCCGCCCTGGTCCTGCACAAATAGCATAAAACAAGGCGCCTGCTGCGAGGTAACCGAGCCATAAAAGCCGATGCCGGGCTTGTTCATCATCTCCACATCCATCCATTGCCCGTTGCCACCAATGGATATATCACCCGTGCCGATGCCGCCAACGGGCATGGCGATTCGGTAGGTTTGTTCTTTTTCGTAGTGTTTTATCACCGGCCAGGTTTGTGAAAGCGCTGATAAACTTAACACAAGCAAACAAATGGTGATGATTGATTTCATATTGGATGAGCCGTAAATAAAACTAAAAATAAAAGTCATGCTGAACTTGTTTCAGCGCCTCATTATAAAGGTAATGAAGCGATTGGTCGCCGGTATATACGTAACTAAGCGCTTACTTGTCGCTCGTTTACATAGCATGTGGGGTGCTGAAACAAGTTCAGCATGACTTACTCTTTCTTTAGTAGCCCTTTACCTCGCCGCCCGCAAATTCCGACGTTCCATCCCCCACCCCAAATCTTTTCTTCGCTTCTTCCAATATAGCAACCGTAGCCGTGGCCCCAACCCGCGTAACACCCAATGCCTTTACTTTTAACAGATCATCCAATGTCCGCACCCCACCCGCAGCCTTGATCTGCACTTCGGGGGCCGAATGTTTCCGCATCAGGATCAAATCTTTTTCAGTTGCGCCTTCATAACTGTATTTACCGTCAGGGCCTTTTACAAAGCCATAGCCTGTAGATGTTTTCACAAACTCAACGTGTAATTTGCTGCATATTTCGCACAGACGGATCTTGTGTTTATCATCGGGCAAATAGTCATTTTCAAATATCACTTTCAGCGCGGTATGGTGTTTTTGGGTAACGGCAACAATGGCTGCAATTTCATTCTCCACATAGTCCCAGTCTTCCCCCAGCACCTTGCCGATATTAACCACCATATCTATTTCCGTGGCGCCATCGCTGCAGGCGTGCATCGTTTCGTAAACCTTTACCGCGGGCGCGCTGTTTCCATGCGGGAAACCGATCACCGCGCAAACCTTCACATCCGATCCTTCCAGCCATTTCAAACCTTCTTTTATGGCGTAGGGTTTTATACAAACGGTTGCCACGTTATAGGCTTTTGCCAGTTTGCAGCCTTGTTCCAGTTCGGCATCCGTCATCGTGGGATGCAAAAGGGAATGATCGATCATTTTGGCCAATTCGGTGATCTTATCCATAAAATTAATACAATAGTTTATAAAGAAGTAAACAGAGTTACGAAGTTCGCCGGGAATTGTGAAATTTTTATTCAAATAATGCGGATATCATACTTCGCCAATAAACCGGGCAGGCCCTGTGCCGAGAATTTAGCTTTTTTGATGTCGTTATTATCGGGGTCGATAATGAAATTATACGAGGTGCTTAGATCGGCGTTTTTCAGGATAGTACGGTCGAAAAAGGCACGATGAAGGTTACAGTTTTCGAATTTGGCGTCGGTCAGATCAGCTTCAGTAAAATCCGTCTCTATCATCGAGCAATCCTTAAAAATGCCTTTTTTGTTTTTCTTCTTAAAGAAAATGGCATTGTCCAGTATGCAGTTTTCGAAATGCATTTCGAGCAAAAAATCGTTGCAGCGCGTAAAATTTGCGCCGCTGAGCTTGCAATGTGTAAAGCGGATATTTTGCAGGCCGGTATTGGCCAGGTTCATCACCGAGAGGTTGCAGTCCTCAAAAAAGCAGTCGCTAAAGAGCTTGTTGGCAAAGTTTGCATTCGAAAAATCGCAATTCAGAAACCTGCAATTTTCGAAAGTGCTGGCTGTCGCGATATCTCCCAAACCTATTTTGGTAAACGTTTTATCTTCCTCGATACCTGCCGACATTAGCTGAATAATTTTTAGCACCGGCAAATTAGTTATTTGATTTAAAAAGTTTAATCCTTTTATTTACAATAAAACAAACCTCACACTTAATTAACGCCGCACCGGGTAAATACTCCGGCAAAACATGGACGAAAATGATGTAATTAAAAGGCGCTACTACACCCTCGTGATCCTCGGGATGATACTGCCCTTCCTGATCGTTCCATTTTTATCGCTGATCCTTCATCAAAAAGGGCAAACATTCACCTTCCTGTTTTTTGAATCGAGATTTATCATCTGGGCAACACTGGGCCTGCTATTTTTGTACGCCCGCTACGGTGAAGTGCAAAAATTCCTGCTTTGGAACGAAGAAAAATACGACTGGACCTTTTACGTTTTATGGATCATCGGTTTATATGGGCTTTGCTTTATAGCACAGTTTATTTCCGCAATACCCTATTTGATGGGGCTGCGCGAAAAAAGCCCCAACATGGCGCGGCTGCTGCAGCTAATGAAGCAATTCCCCGCTTTCGCAATGTTTACAGCAATAACCGCAGGGATAACCGAAGAGTTGTTTTTCCGGGGGTACGTGATGAGCCGGCTGGCGCTGTTTTTTAAAAATAAACACCAGCAGGTACTCATCTCGGCCGCGCTGTTTTGTGCAATACACATCAGTTACCACCTTTGGCGTGAGACCATTTTTTCTTTTTTAATTGGGTTGATATTCGGTTATCATTACCAGCGGTACCGAAATATCAAAGTATTGATGGTAGTTCATTTTATTGTGGATGCGGTGGCGACGATTATGGCGATGCGTCATAGGTGAGAGGTTTAATTCAATTTTATTAACCCAATCTTTCAAAAAAGCTGTTCCTCCAGCATATCTTTCCAGATAATAAATCCTTTATCGTTACCCGAATAATCGTGAACGATGCGACTGAAGTTTAAAGGATTAGATTCCAGAAACTCTTGTCGTCCTTTTGTCCTTATAAAGCCGAGTAATTTATCGATCTCACGTACCTTCATTTCAAATTCGTCGAATATTTTTTCAACATGCCAGATATATGTAGCTTCTTCTGTATCCAAAGTTTCCCAAACGAGGTGATATTGATTATGTCCTGACAGTAAGAACACAAAGGAGAACGGCTCTAACACGAAACGGATTTTGAGGATTGAACGATCATGTCTTTGAGATAGATAGCGCAGGTTCCTATGATGTTTATATTGCTTATTTGCGAGCACATCGTTCAATATATCATCTTCTGTCGAGTATATTAATTGCTCCTTGGAACCCTGAATTTGCTGTGCATCAAGCATATTTTCTTCACTGTTCGAAGTAGCTTTTATAATTTGTTTATTTAAAAATCTAAACTTTAAGCTCTCGATGACTTCGCTATTTATTTTATCGAGGTCTGCAGAAGACGCTGATTGAAAAATAATTCTATTGTTTTGAAATGTTAGGCGAATATCTATGCCTACAGTGTCTTTTTTAAGGAATCTAATGAAGTAAGGTTTAAGAACTATAAACTCAGGCCTGATATTCAGATTCGCTGTTTCAAACTCAACTGTCTTATTGTTATATTCAGGAATTGTATAACTAAAAGCTACGGAGCCATATCTGAACTCCACTTGCTCCACTAATACTTCAATTTTTCTGCTGATTTGGCCAGACAACATTTCACTTTCATCAGCTATGCCAGGTAATTCAGTTTTATCAAGCTTTTTATAATGAAGGTTTCTTTTTTGAAAAAGTCTTTCCAGGTAATTTATTTTGTGATCCCTATAATCATAGATAATTGGAGTTATTTCCGAACGCTGAACGCGTCCAATATATTGAATAAGCTTTCCCTCAAAAGCAAAAGGATACACTAAAAACAAACATTCAATATTCTGAATGTCCGTACCTTCTCCAAAATATTGACCGGTTGTAATGATCGCCTGAAAATCACCCTTATTTATGACGGCCCACTTTAATTTTTTATTTGCCTCGGAGTCTTCACCGCTTAAAGTAATTGTATCATAATTCTGCTTAAGATACTGCTGTAAAGAGTCTATGTGATCCTTTCGTTCCGTTATGACAACAAGTTTCTTTCCCGCATTTAGCTGTGAAACGATATCATTAAGTATGAGTTGGTTTCTCGACGAGTCGTGTATAAGTATCTTAAAAAGAGTTTCAAACTTATCTGTTTTAGTATTGAACGGAACAAAAAGATCTGTGTCTCTGATAATGATTTGTGCACTCCCATGACTTTGAGACGATAACTCCTTGATTTCATGAATAATCTCACCCAAATAGATAAATATCAGCTTGCCATCACTATATTTTCTAAATGGCGTAGCGGTTAATCCATACATGTAGTAACTGTTCAGTTTAGAAATAACGCATTGATAGGTTTCTGCCGGGATATGATGACATTCATCGATGATAATAATGCCGAAGGCATTTCTTATTCCTGTCGATTCTTCCGAATCAAGGGCTTTTTCCATGCTTTGTACCATGGCAACAGTTACTTGCTTTCCTAATTTGTGTTTCCCTTGACCGATCCATCCAATTTCTTTTTTGGGAATTCCTAAAAAAGACTGTATGCGTTCGATCCACTGATCAGCTAATTGTTTTCGGTGAATCAGGATGAGAGCAGGTTGTTGTTTTTCATGTATTATTGAAAGGCTTATAATTGTTTTACCTGACCCTGGCGGAGCGACAATAATTCCAAAGTCTTTTTTTGCAGCCGCTTCTTTTGCAGGCTGTTGATTTTCTCTTAACTGGATGGAGCCTTTGAAAATGACAGGATTCAGCTTTTTTCTTTGATCCGCAAGAACGTATTCAATATTGTTTTCCTTACAAAACCGCAGTAGCCTGCCGATAAATCCACGGGGAATATTGATTACATCTGCTGTTTCGTTTAGCAATTTGAAATAGCGCTTTACACCAAATATATTTTTATTAATACTCTTTTTTACCTGGTATTCGGTGTTGGCAAAGTTTAGCTGGTCTTTTAAAAAAGCAATAAAAACCGCCGGCAAGTGTTGCCGATTAATTTGGACTACGTTACTTAATCTAACGTGCAATTTACTCGTCTCGATTGGATCTTTTTTAAAGAGGCCGGCGGAAGGTTCATCTTGCTGATTTAGCTCTCTATAAATATGGTCAAGATGGCTTTTCGCGACTTTGTTTATCGTTTTCAAAAACATCCACTGGTCGCTATATGGCACCAGCGTTACCGGGTCGATAAAACAACTATTGATATTATTGAAGCTGACTTTATTTAAAGGCAGAGCGATTAGATTGAGGGCACTGAAAAAGTAGCCTTTTAACCGGGGAGCGACTAAAGGGAGCAAGTAAGAGATATTTTTACTTGCCCCCTTTTTTATTAGCTCAGTATTTTTGAGAAGCTCATTTCGAAGGGACTTGGCCGATTAACTGGGAATGCAGGTGCTTGGGAGTGGTTTTGTTCGATTTTATAGGTTAAGCAGTCAGTTTAATGATTCTTTTCAGGTTGACTGTGAAAATCGCTAATGCTCCCTGCATTTGCATACTTTCAATCCCATATGATATTGCCCTTCGATAACCGTGAGCGTTTTTCAACTCGCTGTTTTTGGGCTCAATTTTATATCGATGTTTTATCTTTTCTTTATAATAGGCTGTTTCCTGAAAAGCCATCTGCTGGTTATGCAAGTCTGATTTTATAGTGACAGAATAAGTCTTGGTCTTTGCCCCTTCCTTATAGCAGTTTTCCCTTAATGGACATATTTTGCATTTTTCAACGTCAAAGTAATAAGTGTCTGCCTGGTTTTTTCCTCTGTTCTTTTTCCCCTGACGTGCTTTTCGGATGGCCAAGTGTCCAGCTGGGCACACGAACATATCGGCATCTTTGTTGTAATCGAACTTGTCCTGATCCTTTCTGAAGCCCTGAGCAATGGAGGGATTGAGTTTGGCCACTATCATTACAGCCTGTTCGTCCTTGTTCTTCAGGTCAAGATTATCTTTCCCTGAATAAGCCGAATCTCCAATTATTGTATCTACTTCAATGCCATTATCCTGGCTGATCTTCAAAAGTTTGGGAAGCTCCGGGCCGTCTCCTTTTTCTCCCGAGGTTACTACCGCAGCTGTAATGATACGTTCTTCTGTCATGGCCAGATGGGTCTTGTAGCCAAAGAACGAGGTATCGGCCGATTTATGGCCGGTTCTGGCATCTTTGTCTTTTGAGAGCGTATAATTTTCCTGCGTATCTTCTACCGTTTCTTTCAACAGATTCAGTTTTTCTTTGACCGCAGGGATCAAACTTAATGTTGGGTCCGACTCAATGCGCTTTTCAAGTTCTTTACAATAAGCCAGTTCCTTTTCCAGGTCATCAGAATCATTCTTTTCAGGCATTTGGCTCTTCATGTCCTCATCTATTGCGTAAACCGCTTTTCGAAGCAGTTTTGAACGCTCTCTCAATACCTCCAATGCTGAATATGGATTCGATCTCGACAAGGAATGAGTAGCATCCACAATGATGGATTTGGAACGGATAATGCCTTTTTCAATAGCTATCGTGACAGTCTTGTTGATAAGCAGGTTTAACAGATCGGCATCCTTCAACCGTAATTTCCTGAACTTTGTCAATGAACTGGCGTCGATAACATCTTCCTCGGGCGACATTTCAAGAAAATATTTGAAAGACATATCATACCGCGAACGCTCGACCACATCAATGTCCGAGACGGTATAAATAGTTTTTAACAACAAATATTTGAACATGCGTATCGGGCTCTCTGCCGTACGACCATTATTCGAACAATACTTGTCGACCAATTCCTCATAAATAAAAGTGAAATCTATTAATTCGTTGATCTTGCGAAGGAGATTGTCTTTGGGAACGATCAAGTCATATAGCCGCGAATAGGCACTGAATTGAATTTTTTGCTGTTGAGCTAACATCTTAAAGCAGTTCTAATTCGACTTTAAGATAACGAAAAAGGAGCAGAAAACCTAAGCTTTCCACTCCTTTTTTTGCCCCCTTATTTATGAGGGACTTTTTCAGTGCCCTCATTAGATTCCCTAAGCCTTTTTTCGATAAATAGTCTTGATTAGGAAAAAGTCTGTCGAAACTTGAATTTTTGTCAAAAAAGGAGATAATGCCGGAATTCTGTAACAGTGTTAGTATGATTTTACGACTTCTAAATGCTTCATAAGGTTCTTCGAAAAATATCCAAACATGACCACCTTTGCCGGAACGAGATCGCTCCAAGTAAGCTGGCAAATCATACTCCTCACAAACTTTTATGAATTTCCGACACTCATCCTCCCAATCCGCCTCATCAAAATCAGCGGCAATAAACCAACTGGTATTGTCTTGAAGTAGCGGATATATTCCGACAGTTTGGTCGCCTTTGAAATGATTAAAAAGATGGTTGTCAGTTAATGGCTGGTAAGTTTTATCCGGAAAGTTTTGGAAAGTGCCACCTTTTATTTGATGCTGTTTATACCGATAAGGATCAAACTTGAATACAGGCATATAAGTGGTTTTGCCCGCTTTTTCCCATCTCAATGCAAAAACATCCTCCCTACCTTTAAATAGCGATTTAAACAAGTTTAAATTATCATTTGCATCATCTGATAACATAGGGAATAGAAATATTTAGAAAGATAAAGTTTTTTCTATTCCTTCCTATGTTAATGACTGGATAAAAATCAAGATACTGAAGCAAAATGACTTAGACCACTCAAAAAAATCAAGATAATATTGTTTAAATTTGCTTAAGTCTTAATTAGGCGATGGCGTTCATTAAATAAGGAAACTAATAGCTAAATCAAAACATTATGTACACTACCTATCATTTAACATCTGCACAAGAGGTAAATTCTGACCTTTTAGATTCCATTAAAGCTGCATTTAAATCAAAACCCATTACCATTATTGTAGAAGAAGACGATTTTGAACTTACCGCCGAAATGAAAGCAATTTTAGACGAAAGACTACAGGAGGACGAAGGGACATATCTGAGCGCGGAGGACTCAATAAACCAGCTCAACAAGAGATATGGCCTATAGAATTATCGTTTCGCCGCGAGCCCAAAAAGAAATACAAGACGGCATTGATTATTATGCATTGCATAGCGTAGACGCGCCACATAATTTTATTAACATTTTAAATATCACTTATAAGATTTTGGAGGAAAAGCCATTTCTGCGGATAAGATATAAAAATGTAAGGGCTTTTAAAATCAGGAAGTTTCCCTTTTTGCTCTATTTTGTAATTAACGAAAGGGACAACACAGTCAAAATACTTTCTTGCTTCCACAATAAAAGAAATCCCAAAAAACGGCCAAATTTATAAAGCCGAATTCCGGGGCAAAAACAAAAACCGCAGATTTTTCCTAAATTTATATTAATCTCTGGTCTCCAACCTCCAATCACTAAACTCCTACATATTCCGCCGATACTGCCCACCAACCTCATACAGTGCATGCGATATCTGCCCCAACGAGCAATATTTACATGCCTCCATCAGGCTTTTAAAAATATTACCGCCGGTTACTGCGGTATGCTGCAGGTTCTTCAATAACTCCTGCACAATCTCTTCATTCCGGTGCTGAAATTTATGCAGCGCGGCTATCTGGAATTGTTTTTCTTCTTCGGTTGCCCGGATCACTTCTGAAGGCACAATGGTTGGCGATCCTTTTTTGTTGAGGAAGGTATTTACGCCGACGATAGGGTATTCCCCGGTATGTTTCAGCGTTTCGTAATAAAGTGACTCTTCCTGTATTTTGCTGCGCTGGTACATGGTTTCCATCGCGCCCAGCACGCCGCCACGCTCGTTTATCGCTTTAAATTCGGCCATTACCGCTTGTTCAACCAGGTCGGTCAGTTCTTCGATGATGAATGCACCCTGTATAGGGTTTTCATTTTTGGCCAGGCCAAGTTCGCGGTTGATGATCAGTTGTATGGCCATTGCCCTGCGGACAGATTCTTCCGTCGGTGTGGTTATAGCCTCATCGTAAGCATTGGTATGCAGCGAGTTGCAGTTGTCGTAAATAGCATACAAGGCCTGCAGTGTGGTGCGGATATCGTTAAAATCGATCTCCTGCGCGTGCAGCGAGCGCCCGCTGGTCTGGATGTGGTATTTCAGCTTTTGCGACCGGTCGTTCCCATTATATTTGTTTTTGATGGCTTTGGCCCATATCCGCCTGGCTACCCGGCCAATAACGGCATATTCCGGATCGATACCATTGGAGAAAAAGAAAGACAAGTTTGGCGCAAAATCATCGATATGCATTCCACGGCTGAGGTAATATTCCACAAAAGTGAATCCATTGGAAAGTGTGAACGCTAATTGAGTGATCGGATTTGCGCCCGCCTCGGCAATATGGTAACCGGATATGGAAACCGAATAAAAGTTGCGGATTTTTTTATCGATGAAATATTGCTGGATGTCGCCCATCATCCTGAGGGCGAACTCGGTTGAGAAAATGCAGGTATTTTGCGCCTGGTCCTCCTTTAAGATATCCGCCTGCACGGTACCGCGGACGGTTGAAATGGCTTTAGCTTTTATTTTGGAGTAGACATCAGCAGGTAAAACCTGGTCGCCGGTAAGGCCAAGGAGCATTAAGCCGAGGCCGTTGTTGCCGGGAGGCAAATCGCCGTCGTAGTGCGGACGGGAAATGTTTTTATCGTCATAAACCTGCTTGAATTTTATTTCCACCAAATGCTCCAACCCATGTTCCTTAATATACTTTTCACACTGCTGATCTATCGCCGCATTCATAAAAAAGCCAAGCAACATAGGCGCAGGGCCGTTGATGGTCATGGATACGGAGGTGGCAGCTTCGCAAAGGTCAAAACCCGAATACAGCTTTTTAGCGTCATCCAGTGTAGCTATGCTTACGCCGGAGTTGCCAATTTTGCCATAAATATCTGGTCGGATATGCGGATCTTCCCCATATAAAGTAACCGAATCAAAAGCCGTAGACAGCCGATGCGCCGGTTGTCCCAATGACACATAATGGAAACGCTTATTGGTACGCTCAGGCCCGCCCTCGCCGGCAAACATGCGGGTAGGGTCCTCTCCTTCTCGTTTTAGCGGAAATACACCGGCCGCGTAGGGGAATTCGCCCGGCAAGTTTTCGGTAAGCAGCCAGCGTAAAATATCGCCCCAGGCTTCATACTTCGGCAAGGCTATTTTCGGGATATTCAGCTGTGAAAGCGAGGTATAATACAGCGGCAGTTTGATCTCCTTTTCCCGCACTTTATAAATAAAGTTTTCGGCGGTATATTGTTTAATGGTTTCGGGCCATTGGTTTAGCAGGTGTTTACAATCGGGATGCAAGTGATCTTCGAGGTGTTTTTCGATATCCTGTAGAGACGCAATACTTTGCGTCTGGCTGTGCTGGTTCGGAGACGCAAAGTATTGCGTCTCTACATTTGACAAAAGATCAATTACCCCATGTATTTGAAACAATTGCTGCGCAATTTTACATTGCTCATTCACCCATTGCGTATAGGCCGCGCTGCTTTCAGCGATCTCCGCCAAATAACGCACCCGGTCGGGTGGTATAATATATATCTTCTCCGATTCCTCACCTTTCGCCTTTAACCTTTCACCTTTCGCCTCAAAAAAGTCAACGCCGGCCTTTGCCTTAACCGCCGCCATCAATGCCGAAAACAGGGTATTCATCCCCGGATCATTAAACTGCGAGGCCATGGTACCGTAAACAGGGATATCCTCGTCCTTAGCAGCAAAAAGCATGTGATTGCGTTTGTACTGCTTGCGTACATCGCGAATAGCATCCAGCGCACCACGTTTATCAAACTTGTTGAGGGCCACCAAATCGGCAAAATCCAGCATATCTATCTTTTCCAGCTGGGTGGCAGCGCCAAATTCAGGCGTCATTACGTACAGGGAGAGGTCGCAATAGTCGGTGATCATCGTATCTGATTGCCCGATGCCGGAGGTCTCCACAATAATAAAATCATAACCCGCCGCTTTGCAGATATCGATACTTTCCTGAACATGTTTGGACAGCGCTAAATTGGCCTGGCGCGTAGCCAGCGAACGCATGTAAACCCTTGGGTTATTAATAGCATTCATCCTGATCCGGTCCCCAAGCAGCGCGCCGCCGGTTTTCCGTTTGGAGGGATCGACGGAAATAATAGCGATGGTTTTGTCCGTCTCTACCAAAAAACGGCGCACGATCTCATCCACCAGCGACGACTTGCCCGATCCACCTGTACCGGTTATACCCAAAACCGGGATCCTGCTCATTTTGATCATTTTATGCACTTCGGACAGGAAATGATGTGCTTCTGCCGGATGGTTCTCGGCGATGGTTATTGCGGTGGCGATGGCTGTGGCATCTTTTTGGGGCAGATGTTTGAGCTCGCCATTCAGTTTGATCTTATGCTCAAAGTCGCACTGGATAAGCATATCGTTGATCATCCCCTGCAAACCCATCCTGCGACCATCATCCGGGGAATATATCCTCGATATACCGTAGGCCTGCAATTCCTCTATCTCCTGCGGCAGAAAAACACCGCCGCCGCCGCCAAATATTTTGATATGGCCTGCGCCTCGTTCCTTCAGCAGGTCATACATGTATTTAAAATATTCCAGGTGGCCGCCCTGGTAGCTGGTGAGGGCAATGCCCTGCACATCTTCCTGTATGGCACAGTTAACTACCTCGTCTACCGAACGGTTATGGCCCAAATGGATCACCTCCGCACCCGAGGATTGCAATATCCGGCGCATAATGTTTATCGTGGCGTCGTGCCCGTCAAACAGCGAAGCGGCGGTTACAAAACGGATTTTATGTTTGGAATGGTAGGGCGCGATGGTTTCCATATTGGCTTTAATTGGCGACCCGCAAAATTAGTTAAATAAAACGGCCGTTAATTATTATGCGTGCATAATATTAGTTCATGGTTGATGATTCATGGTTCATAGTAGCATTATTCGCGTCATTTCACCTAAACAAAGGGCCTAAAATCGGGCATTAAAGTGTTCACGTTTTTCACACACACACCTGCGAAATGACAGCGAAACGCACTCATTTTGAGCTATTTAATTTTTAATTTTTTCAATTTCTGTCCATTTTTTGACTTTTTCGTGAACACCTGTAGCAGTATTCAGTTGATCCATAGGACTCCTTTGGAGCAGTCTATCGTCACAAATCGAATTGATTACTTTAAAATACATCGTAATATGCTTACAATCAGCATATTAAATTGCAATACCTATGTACAGTGATGGGTTAAGGCATACTACACTAAGCCTTAGTGGGGCGCCCGCTATGTTTTTGCGTTTTGCTTTATCCGGTTGCTGGTGTATATTTAAACTATTAACTGACCTAATGTGGAATGAACTGTTAATCCCGTAACTTGCATAGTTTATGATCTCTAAGCGGGCACGAGTTATTGTTAGCTGATAATCCCAAACAGTGTCATATGATCAAGCTTGTCAGTCGATTATAACATATATCCGCAACAAGTATTAAATTCTGTACCATGGCCAGAAAACACAATACATTAATTATTCTTATACTTTTATTAGTGTTTAAAGGGGCCATTTTGCATGCTCAAACTACGGAGCAGCGAAGCCTTTTGCTTGTAAAAGAAAAACATGAGGTGGATTCAATTATGCGAATTGTTATAAAAGACAGCCATTCGAAAGATATTTGCTTTTCGCTAACGACTAAAAATGATATAGGGTATTATTTTAGCATTCTTAGACTTGCAAAAGGCAAAGATGAAACTTACTACTCTGTCACGCAGCCAGGTGACATTAAGCCCTTTGGATATTTTATTATTGATGGATACAAGGTATTTGTTTACGGTAATGACGAACCATTATTTTTTTTTAAAAAGACAGACAAGGCGACGATATTTAACTTTATAAAGCTCAGTGATGTTGTAGATTGGCCGGACGACAGTAGTACTTACCTGGCCGATCCGGAGCACCGCAACGGGAAGTATGTTTTTGGGACGAGCGATATACACGATAGGGCATTCGTTAAAACTGGTAGCGTATTGATGGTATCTCCGATACCTGGTCAACCTTTTGGCATACTTACCATTTCTGCTAAAAAAGTTATTATGCCTGATGACCGGCCATTTGATAGTTCATTTCAAAAAACTGTTAAAACAGATAGCGATTCATTTAACTCGATCATAAACTACATAAAAGAAAGTAAATACTTACATCCGCTTCTTAAAAATACAGGCAGCAGTAATAAAGTCTATGAAATAATTATCTCGTCCGACTCAGTAGAAAAAGATCTGTTTTTAGCAGAAAGTGACTTTAGTTCTTTTTTTGAGCCTTTAAAGCTGTTATTAAAGAATAAATGTACCGATAAGACCCTTAGTGAAGCTTTTGTATATTATTAATGCTAGGGGAATGTGTTAAACGGATTGGCGAGTAAGTAAACGACTCAAAATCAGCATTGGTTTTTAAGCACACAACAGAAAAAGCCCCAAGCTACCGCAAGCAAATTTCGTTGCCGCAAGCCTTCCTTAGTTTATCCTGGCGAAACATGACATTTCTGCCAATGAAGATTAATTATGAATGTTAAAGAAATGATTAAGAAAATAACAAACGTTCGAAGAATACTAATATTAGCTTCAATATTAGTCAACCTTTCTTTTATTGAAAGCGGCTCTGGCAATTATGTGTTAACCGCGAAAACGGAAAGGGTTTACAGTGAAGGATCACAAAAATATTTGGTAACGATTGTCAGGTTAACAAATAACACTTCTGATACGCTAAAATATTTAAGTTGGAGTTGTTCATATTGGCAGTTCTACCAGCTTAAAAGCGCTACACTAACGTGGGGTGACCGTAAATGTCTAAAAAACCTTCCTTGGGTCAAAAAACTAGCCCCTCACCAAAGCGACAGCGTGCGTCTTACATTTAAGGTTAAAGCCGGTAACACCGATCCGGTAACATACAAAGTAGGAATGGAATTAGCCAAGGATGAAGGACACAATTTGGCTAATGAATTTCTTCATAAACCGATGAAATCGGTGATTATTTGGACTGAAGAAGTGAGCGGCCCAAATTAATGTTATGGTGCTGCATAGCTAGCGTTGGATAAATGAAAAAGTAAGTTAAGGAGAAATGACCGGCCCTGCCCCGGGCTTTTTTATTCAAAGGACAAAAGCTAAGATTTTTACGGCGCGCTGCGTGAGCGGGCGTCGCGGATACCGGCCAAAGCGCGTAAGGCCTGCAGGCGTATTAGCAAAGCACGCGACCCGGCTCCTACCAGCCGGGGCACGCCCTTGTTTTTACTAAATTTAAACAAATTTGGCGGCCTAAAAAGCTGGAGCGTTTGATTATCAATCAATTGCATCAACACTTTCAAAAACCAAATTCCTGTATCAATTGATTATCGGCCAATTAGGCCTGATCGATGATATAACTAAAAGTGAAACACGCTGTATATCAGCGTGTTTCACAATGTTCCATATGTTCCGCGTGTAAAAATGGAACACATGATCGCGTTTTCCAAAAGCCGGAACGGCTGATTATCAATAAATTGCATCAAACCTTTCAAAATCAAATTTTCGTAACAAGCGATTATCAACCACTTTCGCAAAAATATCAAATGATAAAAAGCTAAACACTCTGATTATCAATATGTTTCATAGTGTTCCACATGTTCCGCGTGTAAAAATGGAACACCCGGAACGCATTATCACCCGCACATCTTCACATCTGCACATCTGCACATCCGCACATCAGGCCCCATCATAAGCCGCCTGCAGTGCAACGCTATCCAGTTTTATCATCTTCATCATCGCCTGCATAACCGCCTGTGCTTTTTTCCGGTTAGGGTCGCCCATCAGCCGGCCCAGCGCATCGGGCACAATTTGCCAGGTAACGCCATATTTGTCATCCAGCCAGCCGCACTGGCTTGCTTTGCCACCGTTGGAAAGAAACTTATCCCAAAGGAAATCGACTTCATCCTGCTCTGCGCAGTGTACAAAAAGCGAAATGGCCGGTGTAAATTGAAACATCGGGCCGGCTTCCAGTATCATCAGTTTCAGCCCTTTAATGCGGATGGTAGCGCTTAGCATGCGCCCTGCTTTACCCGGCGCTTCGTCGGGCAGGCGGCTCATGTTCACGATCTGCGCATCTTTAAATATCGACATGTAAAAATTGATGGCCTCTTCGGCGTGGTCGGCAAACCATAAAAACGGGGTTACCCTTTGCGCGGTATTTGATGGTGTTTCCATAATTCAGTTTTTGATTTGTGTTGATGGGATAAAGATAGCCGGGAATTTGCGCCGGGGCAAGCCGCAAAAAAGCCATTTTGAGGGGCTGATAGTGACAAGTCTTAAGTCGAAAGTCCGAAGTCGAAAGTCTCAAGTCGATTTCGCGTTTTTCGACTTCGGACTTCGGACTTCGGACTTCGGACTTTCGACTTTCGACTATTTCTTCCAAACCGTCCAGGAATTATTGCTCCCCGTTGATGTGGATGTACCCGCTTTATGCTTTACCGGCGGGTGCGCCAGTGAAAAAACGGCGTCCTGGTTGCCCAGCGATGCGGCCTTGGTCCAGTCGGCTTTTGAGGCTGCTTTATTATCCATCAAAAAATAAACGCGGCCCCGCACATAATATGCAGCCGCATTTGACGGATTTAATTCAATAGCCTTGGTCAGGTCGGCAATTGCGGCGGCATTATTTTTTTGCGTTGCATTGGCAAAGCCGCGCATGTGGTAAGCCACAGGCAGGTTTACTCCTGCTGCTATTGCTTTATTCAGGTCGGCCATGGCTGCCGGGATTTCATTGGTCTCCATTTCTATCGCCGCCCGGTAAAAACGCGCCTCGCCATAGTCGCTGTTAATGCCTATTGCGCGGCCCAGGTCGGCCACGGCCTCGTTGTACTGGCGTAAAGCAACCCGTGCAACCGCCCTATTATAAAAAGCCGATTCCATCCTCGGCGCCAGTACAATGGTACGGGTAAGGTCGTCAATGGCGCCGTTATTATCGCCCAATTGCATTTTTAGCCAGCCACGGTCATGATAGGCCTGGGCAAAATCGGGGTTAAGGGCTATTGCTTTGTTAAAATCTTCCATCGCGCCCGGCCCGTCGTTCAGTTTCAGCTTTGCTTCTGCACGGTTAAAATAAGCTTCCGGATCGTTCGGCGCCAGTATGATGGCCTGCGAAAGATCGCTGCCTGCGGCACCGAAATTGCCGAGCTTTACATTCAGTGCACCTCGTTTTTCATAGGCTCCGGGATTTTTAGGCTCCAGTTCCACAGCTTTGTTCAAATCGGCCATGGCATCATTATCATTATTCAGCTTGGCCCGCTCCAGCGCCCGGCCAATGTAAGCCGACCCCATTTGCGGATTGATAGCAATGGCCTTCGTGTAGTCGTCAATTGCGCCGTAGCCATCATTAAGGCTGGATTTGGAAATACCGCGGTCCAGGTAGGCTTCCGGCATCTGGGGATCAAGGGCTATTGCCCGGTTCAGGTCCTCAAGGCCGCCTTTAAAGTCCTCCATCTGGTTTTTGGTATTCCCCAGGTTAATATACACCGCAGCATTGTTGGGCGACAGCTCCAGCAATTTGTTAAAGTCGGCAATGGCGCCGCGCAAATCGCCCATCGCACTTTTTGAATTGCCCCTGTTTATGTAGGCATCTATGTTTTTGGGGTTGAGCGCGATGGCGTGGTCACAGTCTTCAATAGCACCTTTAAAGTCCTTCAGGTTAAGCCGGGCAATAGCGCGGTAACTGTAAACCGCGTCAACATTCGGGTTCATTGTAATTTCCTTATCAAAAATAGCCGCCGCAGCTTTGTTATCACCCTGCTGAATCTTAATTATACCCTTATAGGTATAGGCCTCCAGGTTACCTGGGTTAAGTTCGATCTCCTTGGTAAAATAATCGTCAGCGCCATTAAAGTCCTTATTTTTATAAAGCTCGACACCTTTGTCAAAATAAGGGTCATTATTCTGGGCTAATGAAAGCAGGGGTATAAATAAGGCCAGGCACAGTAAAATCCTTTTCATGCAGCAACAATCCGGTTAAAAAATCCATCCAAAGTATAAAATTCTTCGAAAGAATGCAAAATGTGGTTTGTAAATAAATAGTGGTGGTTTAGAGCCCGTTTAAAAATGTTTTTGAGTTTATTTATTAGTCATTACTGGCTGTAGAGACGTCCCGACGATTGTTGGGACGTCTCCGAGACAAATGTTCAGAATATTCCCACAAGCCGTATGCGTAAAAACCTGTCTATGGCGTCTTCCTAAATTTCTAAATTTCGGTCCGAGACGCAAAATATTGCGTCTCTACAGCCGTTTTGATTTTTAGACAGGCTCTCTATTGGTTTACAAACAGCATTTAATAACAAATTTTGCTTTTTTGCAACTAATGAATATTTTAGGCCCTATTACTAATCATCAACCTATATGCCTGTAACCGTTAACGAAGCCCTGAAAAAAGGGAACGCCATGCTGAACTATGCCAGCGGCGCCATTTTTTTTGTTTTTATAGGGGGCGGCTTTGTTTTGAGCAACCTGTATCCCAAATTCTCGGCGGTGATGATCGTGGGCGGCATTGTACTGGGCATATTGCTTTGCCTGCTGTATTGGTGCTTACAAGCAAACAAGTGGAAAATATGGGCATACGAAAATGTAGATAATATCCACGAACTGAAACAAAGGGCGATCGATTCGAAATTAATGTATGACGACGACAGCTTTTGGAACAAGCTAATTATTACGTCGGCGGCCGACAAACAAAGGCTGGCGGCCCTTCAGGACAGGTTTAATCAAAAGGATGTTTATACCGACGATGTAACCGTACCCACGGAAACACTGATCTACTTTTCGAAGCCGGCCAGCATGTTTAACATGTTCCTTGGCCTGGTGATGCTTGGGTTTGGCATTTATTTATATACAAACCACAGTTTAGTGCCTGCCGGGTTCCTCGGTTTGTTTGGCGCTTTTTTGCTTTATTCGGGATTTAAGGAATATACCAATACAAAACCGCAAATTATTTTAAATGCAAACGGCATACAAACTGCGAAAACCGAATTACAGGACTGGAAAGAAATAACCGACGAAAGGGTGTATGTGGAGAGCTCGGGAAAAAGCAGCACCACTTATTTTACCTACGACTATCCCGGCGGCACCGAAAAAGTAAACATCGGCGACCTGGCCATCGACGCGGAACCCTTGCGCAACCTGCTGCATGTTTACAGATTACGAAGTGAAAAACGACGAGGTGGAATTTAGTCCGCTATCGAAGTGAAGCGTTTCGATAAAGTTGTATAGTTGCGTCACCCACGGATTGTAGTAAAACACGCAATTTTTATTTTTTAAATATTGTAAAAATTCGGAAAATATCCGAACTTTGTTTACAAGCCCTTCAAATGGACTTAATCGGAAAAAAGATATTAATAAAACTAAAGACCAAAAATAAGGGCAATGTTTTATTGGTTGGGGCGATTGATGAATTAATTAAAACAGTAGAGTCTAAAGAATGGAAAACGAAGGAAGAAATAAAGGCCGATAGACCGGATGCAGACCAAGTTCATGTGGACGGTTTTTTCTTTTTCAACATCAACATCCACCGAACAATGATTATGATCCAGGTGGGAGAAAATTCTGAAGCCGAAGTTGTTTGGGCTGGCACTCATCAGGAATATGAAAACACGTTTAGAAACAATAAAGCTGTTATTAAGAAATGGCTGAGTGATAGGGATTGGATATAAATAAATGCCGTTTTATGAATACAATTGTCGATTTAAATAAAATATTAAACAGCGGGAGCCTCGAGAGCGAGCTGGATTTTGAAAGAGCGTCCGTAATTCATCGTAAATTGAGGGTATTGGTAAAGGAGCATCCTGAGCTGTCGGAAAAAAGGGGGAAACTGCGCCTGCTTATAAAAGCGTATGAGAACAGTGTATGGGTTGAAAGTGAAATTTCGGCTGAAAAAATAAAAGAGAGTGACGTTGCCGAAGTTGTTGCTGAACAGGAAAGGCTTTTTTTTCATAATCGAAAAGAACTAATAAAGAAAAAACTGCGGTCACTGTCCTTGTCACAGAAAGATTTGGGGAAGATTTTAGGACATAACAGTGTCACTTATATTTCTGAATTAGTTAATGGGATCAATCCGTTTACAACCCGTGATTTGATTATTATTCACTTATTGTTGAAAATAGACTTTAACGACCTGATCCCAACCGTGTTAAACCCTGATGAACGCGAAAAGTTAGCGAATGCCATTAATGAATTGAGCAATCCAAAGTTGAAAATGAATGAAGAGAGCCTGGAATTAGTTACTTGTTAATGGCTTTAGTAACCATTCAAAGCGCAAACCGGTCACCACCAAAAAAAGCCTACCTTTGCACAAAAATCGGTGTAATCATTGTTCAATCGGTGAAACTGAGCGCAGCGACCTCATGAACGCCGCTAAAAAATAAACACTGGTGAATAATCCCAAAAAATAAAAATAAGAATCAGTGCAATCAACATTAATAAATACCTTCCCAAAGGGCTATAATAACTACGGCCCCTGGCTGCGCGAAAAATATAATGGCGCGCGGGTGTTTAAAGTGATCGTGGATGGCGGCTTTACCTGCCCCAACCGCGATGGCTCCAAAGGTTATGGCGGCTGCACCTATTGTAACGTCGATTCCTTTACCCCTTCGGTATCGCGCAATAACCCTTCTGTTCGCGAACAGGTGATACAAGGCGTTGAACGCGCCCGCAAAGGCAACAAGGCCGATAAATTTATTATTTACTTTCAGCCCAACACCAATACCTATGCCCCGGCGCATTATTTAAAAATGCTGTATGACGAGGCGCTCAGCTACCATACCGAAGATATTGTCGGCCTGTCGGTAGGTACGCGTCCTGACTGTATCGACGCCGAAAAGATCGCTCTGCTGGAAAGCTATACCGACCGCTTTGATGTGGACCTGGAAATGGGCATGGAAAGCATTTATAACGATACGCTGGCGCAAATTAACCGCGGCTGCAGTCATGACGATTTGATAAAAGCGCTCAAATTGGTAGAAAATAGCAAGCTGGATATTTGTGTACATACCATTTTCGGCTTCCCCTGGGAAACAAAAGAGATGATGCTGCGCTATGCCGACGAGATCAACCGTTTCCCGCAGATAAAATTTGTAAAGTTTCATCACCTGCATATTGTGGAAGGCTCGGTGATGGGTGTAAAATACAAGCGGGAACCTTTTAAACTATTCGGTCTTGCTGAATATGCCGATTTTTTGTGCGATCTGTTACCCCTTGTTCGCCCGGACATCGTTATCCAGCGCCTCTTCGGCTTGAGCGACCTGGACCTGCTGATCGCGCCAAACTGGGGTTTAAAAAAAGTCGGAAATACAGTATTTTATCGATCAGCGGATTTTGGAGCGCGGGGTGGTGCAGGGATCGTCGTTCTGAACCAGGAATCATTTGATTCAAAGAACTTTCCAACAGGTAGCTTATTGAAAAACAGCTAAACTACGTTTTTTCTCATCTATTGCATTTGCTATTTTTTTTAGTAATATTTGTTTGCAAAATCTGACATTATGGAATATAGTGAACTGGATCATTTGACAGACAAATCCCCTATGGTAACCCTGATTTATGAGCAATTGATAGCGGAGCTTCAGCATTTTGGCCCCATCAAAATCGAACCTAAAAAAACCAGCATACATTTAGGCAACCGTTTCGGGTTTGCAGGCGTTTACACCCGGAAGGACTACATTAACCTTGAGGTTCATTTAAACTATAGACTTACCGGCCGCAGGGTCGAAAAAGTTGAGCAGGCATCGGCAAACCGTTTTCATCATACCATAAAACTAAAAACTATAAACGATATAGACGGCGAGCTTTTATCATGGTTAAAACAAGCTTATGAATTAAAAAAATAATCCAATGACAACTATCACAAAAGGAATTATCGCAGGCCTGATTTTTGGCGCCGTTTCCGTTATCCCGATGTTATTCATGAAGTTCGAGAATAAAACAAGTGCAATAGCTGCTTCGTTTATTAGCCGCTTTGCTATCGGCTTTATTATTTTTAATATGCCGTTACCCATACCCGGCTGGGCAAAGGGCGCATCAGTGGGTATTGTGTTGAGCTTACCGGATGCATTGGTTACTAAACAGTATATCCCTATTTTAGGACTCGGTTTAATTGGCGGCGTAGTTTGCGGCATCTTTAGTTAGTCCTTGAACTATGAGCTTGCGCCAATCTATTTTGCCCTCGGTTTACTTTGCCGTTTGCCACCACAATCGTAAAAGAGTTTAACCAATTCATCCATTTTTGCGTAAACGGTGCGAAAAAATCTATCTTAGTAATTAAATCATACGAATTTGTCACAACGCTTAGAAGCTAACTACGTACCTGCCCTCACCGGGGTCCGCGCAATGGCAGCGTACCTTGTATTCATATCCCATTTTTGTGACCAATTTGATGAAAATTTTCCCCACTTGCTGCAACGGTTCCTTGGAGAGTTCCATATCGGCGTATCACTTTTTTTTGTTTTATCGGGCTTCTTAATTACCTTCCGGTATTACGATAAATTTAAAGGACTCTCCGGCGAGTGGTTCAAACAATATTTAAAAAACCGTGTGGCGCGCATTTACCCCATGTACGCGCTGCTTACCATTGCCGCATTTGTTTACTATTTTGTCAGTAAGGATCCCGTGATCATCGGCGGTGATCAAAATGCCAATACTAACCCCATATTGCTGCTTGTACTAAACATCACCTTCCTTCGGGGTTTCTTTTACCAGTTTTGGAATACCGGTATTGCGCAGGGCTGGTCGCTTACTGTTGAGGAGTGTTTTTATTTTTCAGCGCCCATCATATTCCTCATCGCCAAAAAATACCATAAATTTTACATTCAGCCGCTTATCATTACTGCCTTTGCGGTTAGTATTTTTTTAATCTTCCGCAATGTCAATTTCTATGGCTTTTTCGGCAATATTTATTTCGTTCTCCTGTATACCTTCTTTGGCCGCTGTTTCGAATTTTTCGTGGGTGTGCAATTGGCCAAAATTGTTTTAAAGAAAGGTTTTGGGCGTAAAACGAAGTTTAATATCACCTATCCTGCTTTCCTCATGATATTCGTGTGCGTGCTGGTTATGGCGCTGCAAACGCCAGTAAAGCCCTGGATTGCAGGCCTGGAAAGCCCGGTTGGCGTATTCACCAACAACTACGTGCTCTGTATTTGCGTGGCCTTTTTCTTTTATGGGCTGCTTACCGAAGAAACCCTGTTTAAACGCTTCCTGGCGCTGCCGTTTATCGAGCTGCTGGGCAAAGCCTCCTATATTTTTTACCTCATCCACCTGGGCTGGATGTACAAGCTCATCAGCAGTGCATTTAACGCTCTTAACGATTCGGTTTTCAAGCTTTATGACAAATGGGGTGTCGACTGGCATTCCCCCTTCGAATATAACTGGTTAAACCTTCTGTACGCTTTTATCGTATTAAACGCCGTTTCGGTCACCTTATTTAAGCTGATCGAAGAACCATTGAACCATTACATCCGCAAATCCAATTTTTTGGTGCCGTACAAACCAAGGCCAAAAGGGATAGTGGAGTAAGCGAAACCGGTAACACGATTTAAGTATTTAATGAAAAAACTGCGTTTATCACTTGTTGTATGCCTGTTTTTTGCCCTGGGGCTTCCGCATCAAACCTTTGCAGGCTTCCCTATCGGTAAATACCGCGATATCGTAGTGCCCGCATTCAATTACTATTCGCAAACCAACCACTATGATGTTTATGGCAATTATGTAAAAGGTGCGCCCGGAGCGCAATTTAGCTCCTACTCATTTTCGATTTTTGCCGGGTATGGCATCAGCCGCCGGCTCGATTTTTTAGTAACTGTGCCCTACCTGTACCAGGTAAACAACCTCGGCACCGGCAATAAAACCATTACCAGCCAGGGCGCCGGCGACATGGTAGCCGGCTTAAGCTATAACTTCGCCAATTACGATTACTTAAGGTATCTTTCGGTACAGGTGTCAGGCGTAGTGCCGCTGTATACTGTTCAGGCAAATACTACCTCAGCGCTTGGCCTGGGCAATTACGGCGCCGAAATAAAATTGATGTTTTGCGGCGCACTGCCCACATTTATAGCTGATAAAGGCTATTTCAACACAGAAGTTGCCTACCGCAGGTACTTCAATTTCCAGGGGCCCGACCAGATCAGCTGGCTCGGTACCGTCGGTTATCCTATCGGCTGGCACGACCAGGTCAGCATGGATATTACCGTTTTCCGCTCATTCAGTTCAAATACAGCTTTCAATATTAATTATAACGCCGAACGGGATTATGCTTATGTAAAACCCCAGCTCAATTTTGGCCACACTTTCTCGCGCAGGTTTACCCTGTTTGCGGGCGGTTTTTATGTCCCGTACGGGATTAACACCGGGCTGGGTTACGGGGGCGCCGTTAGGGCAATTTTAAAATTATAGTTATGAAATCGATTAGTTATTTCTATTTATTTGCGGTGCTGATGCTCGTTCGTTTTGAGGTGCAGGCCGCTGCATTTCAGCAGGAACAGGAACCGCAGGAAACCGGCGACATCATCCTTAAACCATCTCCCAGGAGCGAAAACGCGGTTTTTAAAAAGAATGAACAAATTGTTTACGACCTGCGGGTAGAGAACAATACCAACGAATACACCACCGGCCATATCGCCTACGTAGTGACCACAGATGACGGCCGGAAAGTTGCGGTTGATTCCATCCAGATGGCGATCAAAGGCTCCTCGACAAGAGACTATGAGGTAAAGATCGCGCCCAGGGCGACGGGCTTTTACCGCATCAGCTTTATAGTTAATTCGCCCCAATATGACGATACTGTTCGGCGGGTTTTTGGCGTCGATCCGCAGGAAATACGTTCACAACTGCATAAACCCACTGATTTTGATGCGTTTTGGACAAAATCACGCGAAGAGCTGGAAAAAGTAACGCCGCGCTACCGCGTATTGGAGCGTAAGGATCTATCGACGGATAAAAAACGAGTGTATGCAGTTGAAATGCACTCCTTTGATAATGTAGTGGTGCGGGGCTGGCTGGTGATCCCGAGGGATGGTAAAAAGTTCCCGGTTCATTACCGGGTACCCGGGTATGTGGTAACGCTGAACCCTAATATGGATAACGATGATTTCATCGCATTCGACCTGAATGTACGCGGCAATGGCAACAGTAAGGACGTAATCAACATCGGTACGGACAACTATTGCCTGCTGAATGTGGAGGACAAAAATAAATACGTTTACCACGGCGTGTACATGGATTGCATCCGCGGGCTCGATTTCCTGTGCTCGCATGAAAGCCTTGGTATCGATACCTCAAAAATATTTGTTGAGGGCGGCAGCCAGGGCGGGGCTTTGGCATTGGTTACTGCGGCATTGGATCACCGGGTAAAACTGCTCACCATGCAGGTGCCGCTTTATGCCGATATACATGATAACATGGCTATCTCCGCATCATACGATAAACAGGTGTTCCCGTTTAAAGTATTCAGGCGTTACAACAGCGTTCACCCCGGATTTACCTGGGACAAATTCTTCAGCACTTTTGATTATTTCGACCCGCAAAATTTTGCGCCGATGGTAAAATGCCCGGTGTTGATGGGCATCGGGCTGCTTGACCAGTTTTGCCCGCCACGCTGCAGCATGGCTTTGTTTAACCATATCAGCAGCGATAACAAGGAGTATGTTTGTGTACCTAACTCCACACATGAGGTAAACATGAATTATTTTATGTTTCAAAACCTTTGGCTGCGCGAGAAATTCAGAATTCCGTAACAGTACAAGAAAGTCTGCGTGAAAAGATGAGTTCTTAATATTCTAAATATTCATAAACAAATAATAAACGTTAAACGTAAGCATAGCAATACAGCCTCTTTTCAGTTTAAAAGGGGCCTTTTTGAAATTTCGGCACGGAAATAGCCATATAGTTGGGTTGAAAAATAAATAGTTGTGGGTTTGTTAATAAAAACCCTCATTCTATTTTTTAAAATATGCCTAATATGGCCTAACGAAAAGTTATATGACAAATTTTTCTAAAAACTTTATACTAATCGCTTGCCTGTTGATGGCGGTTTGCGGCATGGAACCCGCTTTCGCCCAAAAACAAACTGTCGACTCAACGAAAAAAAGTGGAAAAGTGATCATGTCGATGAATCCTGAAAATCCCGATACCGTATTCACCGCGAATGCCTATTTCACCGTAAACTTATTAAGTACATTCCCCACGGATCGTTCGGGTACATTATCGTACGTAATAACCGGCGCCGGGGGCAAAAAAATTAAGGCGGAGTCGCAGCACGTAAAACTTACATCAACGTGCCCCATCGGTTATCCTTTCAGCATCCCAATTATCCATTCGGGCACTTACAAAATTGGTTTCACGCTGAAACTCTCCGAATACCAGGACACCATCAGCAATACGTTTATCATTAAGGGCCAGGAAGAGCATCCGGATTCGGCGCTCATCGTGACGATTTCGCCGCATAGTTCAGATGGCATATTCGCAACCAATGCGGCTTACACATTAGGTGTGTCGAGCACTTTTCCAAGCGCCCAAAAGGCCACATTAGCCTACCTGGTAACAACCATGGCCGGCAAAAAAGTTAAGGCTGATTCGATCCACATTTCCGTTGCATCCAGCGGCACAGCAAGCTACGATTTTAACATTCCGCCAGTACAACCCGGGTTTTACAAAATAAATTTCATGGTAAACTCAGAGTTCTATGCTGATACCATAATAAAAGCTTTTGGCATAAAACCCCAGCTGGTGCGTTCGCAGCACGGGAAACCGGCTGATTTTGAGGCATTTTGGCAGCAGGCAAAAACCGAACTGGCGAAGGTAAAACCCGAATACAAGGTAACCGAAATTGCGAATTGCCGGGATAACCGGCGGGTATTTGAGGTGGAGATGAAGTCGCTTGACGGTTTGCTCATTCGCGGGTTTTTAACCGAACCCAAGAGCCATATTAAAGGGAAAAAATTTGCGGTATTGCTTGGCTTACCCGGTTACCAGGTGCCGCTTGGCCCGATGTACGGCACCGACCCCGACATTGCCATATTTACGCTTAACATACGTGGTTCAGGTTATAGCCGCGACGTGATCAATGTGCGCAGGGAAACCTATATCGTGCTGAACCTTGAAGATAAAAACCGCTATGTTATGCGCGGCGCCATTATGGATTGTGTGCGTGCGGTCGACTTTATTTACTCGCGGCCTGAATTGCGGCATGACAACATTATTGCTGCGGGCGGCAGCCTTGGCGGTTTCCTGGCCCTTGCAACTTGTGGCGTAGATAACCGTATAAGTTTTTGTTCGGCTGCAAACCCGATCCTTTGCGATGTGCGCAACCTGGTTCACGAAGTTGACTGGCCGCTGATCGATATCAATTTGTATATCAAAACAAGGCCCGGGCTTACAATGGATAAAGTGATGGATAACCTTGATTATTTTGACGGGAAGAACTTTGCATCCGATATTAAATGTAAAACGCTGGTTGGCATGGGCATGCTGGATAATATCGCTCCGCCCGACCACGTGTATGCGGCCTATAATGAACTGAATACCGATAAGCACATCATCATATTCCGAGACCTGGCACACGAAATTGGCAGGTGGTACAACGTATACGAGGGCCGCTGGATGCGCGATACTTTTGCACTGTTTTAAAAAACAAAAAAATGACGCTTTTGAAAACCCATACAAAAACATTACTGATTACCCTTACGCTTTTCATTGGCCTTCAAAGCAGGTCATATGCCGACGGTGGTTTCCCGGTTCGTCCGGGCAGGCTGCTACTGGCGCCTTCAGTAAGCTACTTTTTTGCGAATTCGGCATGGGATACTACCGGCACACCGGCCAAACGTTACCCAAATAATGGTAAATATAGTTCGGTAGGCGTTACTTTTTATGGCGAATATGGCATCAGCCGCAATTGGGCGGCAGTAGTTTCGCTGCCTATCGTTTTTAATGACTTCACCCAGAATGTGGCCCCAACGAGCACCACTTCCACCGGCCTTACCGATCTGGAAACAGGTATCCGTTATTACCTCGCCAATATCGACTACATCTATTATTTTTCGCTGCAGGGAACCGCTATCACCCCGATGTACCACAATAATGCCGCCCTTGGTTATGGTGAAGAAGGGGCCGAACTGAAACTGGCCGTATCAGGCTCGGGCACGATGTTCGACAGGAGCATTTACTTTAACGCTTCTGACGGTTTTCGCCAGTATTTTGGCACCAACGGACCATGGCAAAACCGATATAGCGGCACCTTCGGCATAACGCTCGATGCCGAATTTCAAAACCAGGTTTCTGTTTCGGGCACCGGTATTTTTTCAGAAAGTACCGACAAAACGTTCTCCCCGGTATTGGAAGCAAACAAGGATTATTCATTTTTCGAACTGTCGCTCAACTACGGGCATACCTTTACCGATGAAATTTCGCTGTTCGCAACGGCAGGTAAATTCCTCACCGGGTATAACACCAGTGCAGGCACTATATTTTCGCTGGCCTTTGTTTATAGGTTGGATTATAAATGAGTTGGTTGATAGGGTTGGATTGAGTTGAGTAAGTTTAGGATGGTTACTTAAAGGCTCCAAACAATTCCACGATAGCGTTTTCCCTGAATTTGAAGATATCCCTGACTTTTTTAGCAACCAAAATGGCATGGCCAAACCGGCCGACTGCCCCCAAAGGCATAGCATAAGTAAGCTGGTCAGTCATCAGCACCCCACCTTCAATTCCCTTAAAATGGTGCTCGTGATGCCATAGGGCATAAGGCCCAAAACGCTGCTCGTCTATAAAATGTTCGCCTTCTTTAACATGCGTGATCTCCGTCATCCAGCTCATTTTTATACCGAATAATGGGGTTATGGTATAGGTGATCAGCATCCCCTCGTACATTTTGGTGGCTGTAGTATGATCCGAAGTCACCACAAAATTCATTTCTTTCGGTGTGATCTTAGCCAAATTTAGCGGCGACGAAAAGAAGTCCCAGGCTTCGGCAAGGCTGATTGGAATCGCTTGTTCGGCTTTTAAAACGTATGTTTTCACACCGTCAATAACGTTATAATATATCCAATGGTTTTGTTGTTCAGCCAGCATTTAAATCAATGCGCATCTCCACCAGGTTTTTAGTGAAGCCGGCCTTTTCATAAGCTCTTATCGCCGGTATATTGCTGTCATAAACTTCAAGCCGTAATTCAAATATCCCGCGCCCGCGACACCAGGCTTTCAATGACTCCAATACGAGGTGATTGATCCCTTTGCCCCGGTGTTCAGGCTTCACATACATAAAACCCAGGTGAGCATACCGGCGGTGCTTTAAATAATCTTTAGCGTCGCGGATGTCGGCATAACCACCACCCAGTAATTCGCCGTTCAATTCGGCAACAACCAGGTGAACATTTTCCGCAGCTATCAGTTGCGCGAGATCGTAATAGTGTATCTCGCCCTCTTTCAACGTCGAATCCATAGGGCGTTCGGCTTCGGCTATTCCCTGTTCAAACCGAAGCAACGCTTCCAGGTCGGCGGGAACTGCCTTTCTGATCAAAATTTCGCTTGTATCATTTTGATGAAACATGGCGCAAATTAGGAAAATTTGGAGTGGATAAATAACGAGATTTTTAACCACGGAGGGCGCAAAGAAGGCACAGAGAAATACTGAGAAAAAATAATAAACCATTAAAACTTTGTAGCCCTCTGTGTCTTCCCCTCTGTGTTCTTTGTGGTTAAATCTTCATAGTTTATATAAAGAGGAAGGATTTAATTGCAGAAAAAGGCAGAACTTTTCCGTTAGTTGTTCAGTAATTGAAACAAAGTAGATTACTGCACGATCTTATTCGCACAGTACGAACTGGCAAAAGCTTCGGGCTTGGCCTTAAACACAAAGCCCATGCTCAAAATGTACCCCATAGCTTCGTGCAATGCTGCATTCGATTTAAACATCGGGTTGGTGTTAATGTCGGCGTGTACTTCAAGGTCAACATCATACAGGTCCAGCAAATCGCAAAGTTTGTAGGCAATGTCGATGGATTTTTGCACCTCGGTAAGCATGCGCTCCTTAATGCTCATCTTTTTAGAGGTACGCTCCTGCTGGATAAACATAAACCCGCCTTTTTGCTCACGCAAAAAAACGATCACTGTAGCAAAATCGGTAACATTCCCTTTTACCTGGGAATCCGTTCCGATACATACTTTAAGCTTGTTGCCCAGGGCACTTTCGCGCTCGATGGCCGCTTCAACCTCTTCGATAATGGGCGCTTGGATAACTTCGCCGCTAAATTTTCTCCAGGTCATATAGATAATTATTGGGTTAATACTATGACCTGGGGTACGATAATTTCGGAAGTCGGAATTTCGATTTCGGAATTTTATTTTGTGGATTTGTTTTTCATCCGCACATTTGAAATCTCCGAAGGAGTCCTTTGGACCGCAAATCCGAACATCTTTTACAGGTCTATAAAATTAAGAGATATAATTCCATATAAACGTGAAGATTATGTGATTTATTTGTTAACAATTCACATTTGTTAACAAGGGGTTTTGATATGCCGATGGGCGGACGTGCAAATGTGCGGATTCCAAAAACTTTTACTTCACCAACAACGCTTTCAATTTCTTCTTCGTTGCCTCCGTGAAAACCTTCGTGGCCTTTGTGGTAAAAACTAACCATCATACCGGCAAATTCGTTTTTGAGGATTACATTTAAAATCTATCTTTAAAAAAAATTAAACAGATGAAGCTAACTCATTTAAGCTTAATTGCTTTAGCCTTACTAGCCGCAGCCGGCTGCAAAAACAAATCGGATGACCAGCAAAGAACTGTCTTCTACGATAAATCCGGCATGGATACTACCGTTAAACCGGGCGACGACTTTTTTATGTATGCCAATGGCAAATGGATAAAAAACACAAAGATTCCCGCATCCGAAACCAGTTGGGGAACCTTTAACACCCTCCGGGATATTAATGAAGCACACATACACCAGATATTGGATGATGCTGCAGCGCACGATGATACGGCGAACAGCATTAACCAAAAAGTGGGCGACCTATATAAAAGCGGCATGGATACCGCTGCGATAGAAAAGTTAGGATACGACCCTGTGAAACCTGCCCTGGCTAAAATTGCTGCGGTAAGGGACTATAAGGACCTGGTTAAATTAGCGGCCGACGGCTTTAAAACCGGCGATGGCTTCCTGCTTGGGTTTTATGTCTCGCCTGATGATCGCATCAGCACAAAAAATGCCGCTCATTTTGATCAGACCGGCCTTAACCTGCCCGACCGCGACTATTATTTTAAAACAGATACCGCATCCAAAAAGATATTGGACGGTTATGCGAAATACATTACAAAGCTTTTCACCTTAACCGGGGTTGATCCTGCCACCGCCGCAAATAAAGCTTCGGGCGTTTTGAGACTTGAAACGGCTATTGCCCAGGCAAGCCGTTCACCTGTTCAACTGCGCGACCCGCAAGCCAATTACAATAAGTTTAGCGTTGTTGCTTTTCAAAAACAGGTGCCCGACATCGACCTGGCAGATGCGTTTAAACGAATGGGCCTGCAAACCGACACCATTTTGGTTGGCCAGCCCGGTTATTATACCGCGCTTAATGGTTTGCTTAAATCGCAGCCTATTGGTGCCTGGAAAGATAAGGCCACATTTGAAGCGATCAGCGGCGCGTCAACGTATTTAAGCAAGGCTTTCAGGGATGCGCATTTTGATTTCTTCGGAAAAGTATTGAGCGGCCAGAAAGTGGAGCGTGACCGCTGGAAATTAATGGCCGAGGATGTGGATGGTGGCCTGGGCGAGCTATTGGGTCAGCTTTACGTTGCAAAATTCTTTCCGCCTGAAGCCAAAAAAAGGATGCTGGAACTGGTGAACAACCTGCAGGCTGTTTACAAACAACGAATACAAAACCTGGATTGGATGAGCGCGCCGACGAAAGAAAAAGCATTGGCAAAGCTGGCAGCCTTTACCAAAAAGATTGGCTACCCCGACAAATGGAAAAATTATGACGATGTGCAGATCAGCAAAGATGCTTATTATCAAAACGAGCAATCAATCGCTGCGCACAATTACCGCGAAATGATTAAAAAGATCGGCAAACCGGTCGACCGCTCGGAATGGGGTATGACGCCACCGACCATCGATGCTTATAATAACCCGCTGTTTAACGAGATCGTTTTCCCGGCAGGGATCCTGCAATTTCCGTTTTTTGATAAAGATGCCGACGATGCCATCAATTACGGCGCCATAGGTGTGGTGATCGGTCATGAAATGACCCATGGTTTTGACGACCAGGGCCGCCAATATGATAAGGACGGCAACCTGAAGGATTGGTGGACAAAAGAAGACGCCGACAAATTTAAAGCAAGAGTAAAAGTATTGATTGACCAGTACAGCAGTTTTACCGTGCTGGATAACCTGCATATCAACGGCGAACTAACCCAGGGCGAAAACCTGGCCGACGTGGGCGGCTGTATGATTGCCTACCAGGCATTTAAGAATACACCCGAAAGCAAAAGTGATACCAAAATAGACGGTTTTACGCCGGATCAGCGTTTCTTTTTGTCGTTAAGCAGGGTATGGCAAATGAAAGCAAGGGATGAAGCTATCCGGATGAGCCTTAGCAGTAACCCGCATTCGCCCGCAAAATGGCGTGTTAACGGGCCATTCTCCAACATGCCGGAGTTTTATAAGGCGTTTAATGTTAAGCCCGGCGATAAAATGTACCGGCCGGATAGTGTTAGGGTGAAGGTTTGGTAGGGGATGATTTGAATATATGTTGATTTGAAGATTTGACGAAGAACGGATAGAATTACAAGGTTTTCGATACCTCGTAATTCTATCCGTTCTTCGTCCTACCGGCCCCATCGGGGCCAAATATCGGTAGCAAAGAATAGAAGAAAAATGTTTTTGCCCTGTAGGGGCAACATATTAATTCACCGGTTAATTATTCGGGCATTTTAAAAATATACCGCTCATCATAATCCACCTCAAATTGATCAAGCATTCGCTGATATTCTTCTAAAAACGTTTTTTTACGATGATGCACCTCTTGGTTCATGACATATTTGATAACCCGCTGCACATGAGATCGCGAATACGAAAATGCCCCGTAACCCTCCTGCCATCTAAATAGCGCCGGCGTAAAAGATTGCAGATTGATCCATTCGGACGATTCGCCTTTTACGATTTGCATCAAATCTGAAAGCGATTGGGTTGGACGGAAACCGAAAAACATATGCAGATGATCGGGCATATTATTGATGGCAAGCATTTTATGGCCATGATTTTGCACGATGCCGGTGATGTATTTTTGAAGTTCATCTTTCCAATCGGGATGAATCAAAGATTGACGGTATTTTACCGCCATTACACATTGAATGTGGATTTGGGTGTAGGTATTTGCCATGGTATATTGGGTTTAATGATGCAATATAATGGTTTCGGGCTAAAATGGCATCATTACGTTCGTCTGGCGGGCATGGCGCGCGAATATATTTTGTACCTACGGCACAAAAATCCCTCTTCTCTTTTTTTTGCTACCAATATTTGGCCCCGATGGGGCCGGGCATCCAATGTTAACGGTTTCGGCCCCTTTAATGATCAAATATCGAAACCAACAATTTGGCGTATTAGGAACATGTTGCTAAAGGAAAATAATCAATATCTAACTACCAAAAACGGCACTAATGTTCATTGGCCCTGCCCCGTTAGGGGCCAAATATCGGTAGAAACAAATGTGAAAAGAGATTTTTTGCCCTGTAGGGGCAACATATTTAACCAACATCCAATTGCTGTGGACTACCTTTTGAATCTTTCGTCACCTGCACCTTTTCTAGCTTATCGCTTTTCTTCCGCCAAGTTGGAGTGAGTT
>Ga0206954_1022_pt1 | contig 46785 bp, 51 predicted proteins | sample Alteio_BWOrgHeat_37_FD_153250 | JGI IMG/M metagenome (GOLD analysis project Ga0206954, IMG submission 153250) | Enriched cells from forest soil in Barre Woods Harvard Forest LTER site, Petersham, Massachusetts, United States -... | ecosystem: Environmental > Terrestrial > Soil > Temperate forest >...
TTCATCGGATATTACCGTCCCCGGCAACCCTGTAAATGCCCAAAAAGTGTTGCAGGTTTGGAAAATGTTCGAAACAGGCGATATAAAGGGTATGCGATCCTATTACGCCGATACCGTAACCTATAACGCAGCCGACGGTACGCATTTTCATGGCCCGGTGGACAAATTACTGGCCTATGCCAAACAGGATATCGACGGCCTTGATTCCATGCGTTTTGATATCGTTTCGTGGCAAAGCGCACACGTTAACGACAAAAACGAGGATTGGGTAAACATCTGGTCGCGCGAAAGACGTTACCCTAAAAAGGGCGGTAAAGCCGATACCATTTTAATGCAGGAAAACTGGCAGGTAAAAGAGGGGAAAGTGGTGTATTTTGACCAGCTTACGGCGAAGAAGTAGGTTTCGGTTGATTAGGTTGATTGAGTTGACTACGTTATGTGGTGCCCGCATGACAACCAATTGGAACAATACTTTATTTGACGCTATTTTATGCCACTTAAATCGACAACGAATAAGAAGCGCAGGCACTGGCTCATCTTCCTGGCCATTGTGCTGGTGTTGTTAATAGCGGGCTATTTTAACCGCGTACGGCTCGAAAGGGTAGTCATCGCAATTACCATCAGCCGAATGCATACTTTTATGCCGCCCGCGCAATTGGCGAATGAATCGGGATGGTCGCGGTTTTGGGATGAAGCCGGATTTTACTGGGATGTATCCGGATTGCGCGTGGCAAGGGAACAGCGCCTTGCGCAATTTAACCCAACCTTAAAGCCATTGGTGAAACAAATTGTAAAACGCCAGGCTGCCGGGGATGGGATGAGTTATTCCATGCATATTTACCGCGAGATCCGTTGGCGGCTAAACTTCACCGACGACACCGCAGCAACGCGGGCAAGGATAAACGACCTGCGGAGCAGCTTATCGCAACCGGCGGAACAACAAATGGCCAACGCGCAGCAGGCCGCTGATGGAAGTTGGGCGCGGGGCATCAACCAGTGGTACCTGAAGCTTTATTATTCAGTCGATCAGCTGAAAGACAGCACACATTTAAAATATTACCCGGCGTTTCTCGACAGGGTTAATTCCCCCGATAAGCTGAAAGCCCGGCTCGATTCTGATTTATACGACAACTTTACCAAAACCGGCACCTTCAACCGCGAGGAGTTGGATGAAACCTTTTCGGCGCTGGCGAGGCTTTTATTTGCCAGCAAACCGCCGGCATTTGCCTTTCATCCGCAACTAAAAAACGCTTTGCAGGACTATGTAAACCGCTGGCAAAACCCGGTCACCGGGTGCTGGGGTCAATGGATGGTCGATAGCAAAGGCCGTATTTGGAAAATGGACGATATGGCCATGACCTTCCATGTCATCTCCGACCTGCACGGCCAGGTAAACCATAAGGGCAAGATCGCAAAACGCATACTACAGCTGGACAGCGTTGAATTCCCCACCGGCATCCGCTTTGACGGCCATTATGAAAACCATTTGAACTGGGATGTGGTTAAAATTTTTAAATACACCTGGCCCGCGCTGGATACCGAAACCCGGCGGCAGGCCGCAGCAGAGATCTCGAAACTATTGAAATGGTGCCTCACCCAATCCTGCCAGCCTGACGGCTCCTTCAAAATAAGCGACCTGGACGATACCATGGGCGATGCTTATTATTATGGTGTTTCCTTCCTGGCGGATGCGGGGTATTTTAATGCGAAGGACCGTTTTTGGACAAAGCAGGATTTCCCCGGCGGCGCGGCTTTGCGGGCGAAGATCGAAGCGAAAATAAAAGCTGTCGGGTTAAGTGATTCGGGGATGAAGGATGCGTGGAATGTTTTGCAGGGGGTGAAGTAGAGCTGGTTTGGAACAGATTTGACAACCCCGTAAGTACGTGGTTGTCAAATGTTTAGGCTTGACCAAACGACATCGACCGGGTAATCCTTGAATTGCCGATCCGCTGATAATATTGTCAAACCTTCGGTGATGGCCTGTGCGATCATAAGGCGATCAAAAGGATCGCCATGTACCTTCGGAAGATCCATTATTAACTCCAAATGTTGAAAGGAGATATGTAATATCTCAAATTCTCTCTTATTGATATCTTCCTCAATTTGTGCGAAGGTGATTTTGGTATTGATCTTACCTGATGCCAGCTTAATAGCTAATTCCCAAAAAGAAGCAATGCTGATAAAAATATTGTTTTCGGAATTGTTTATATCATTCCTGATTTTTCCGGGAAGAGTTCTGTTTCCTTCCAAATACCAAAGTAATACATGAGTATCGATTAAAAAATTCATCCTCACATATAATCCTTAAAATCTTCCAGCGGGGCATCAAAGTCATCAGCAATATAGGTGATAAAGCCTTTCAAGCTTCCAAACTCCCTTTTCAGCTTTTTACCGTCCACGGGCTTTTCCGTTCCGGTTATCGCATTTTCAGCATCATCTTGACCCGCTCCGGTGGGTTTACCCTGTTTGTCCAAGTTTTGGTAGATTGTTTCAGGTTCACTAATTAGTTTTTTCTTTGCTTCCTCATCCAGCAAAAAATCAATATAGCCCGCTACTCTCAGCTTTTGCGCTTCGGTCAGCCTGGCTATCTTCTTATCTAATCCCGTTTCCATAGTGCTAATTTACAAAGAACATATCTAACCGTCAAATAGTTGAAGATTTCAGTATCAAAGCTCTTCATTAATCGTAACCAAATTCTCTCTCACATGATACCATAATGTTATGACAGGATATTCATACACCCCGCACCACCCATTGATCCACGCAGTGCAAAAAAGCCTTTTTAAATTATAGGGGTCATCGCGAAAGTCGATTAGGTTAATATATAACTCCAATTCGCCATTCGCGGTAACGTAGCCAACATATTGTTTGTCATAAAATGCAAGCTTGGGAGCCAGTCTCGGCGCACCTTTGGCGTAGGACTTTGCTTCCCTGGCCCTCCCTTTCAATGCTTTTTTTAGTCCTTCTTTGTCGGTATCTGCCTTCATCATCGCAATAATCTGCCTCCAGTTTTTTTCATTTAAGTTATAAATAGCAGCGTAATATTGCTTGACGATTTCCTGATCAACCTTTTTGATCAATAATGTGTCAGGCGTAAAACAAAACTGTTCCAGCGCGCTAAACCTCTTTTCGCAGTATTCTTTGGGAAATATAACACTGGTAGAATGTTCAAAATGAACTATGGCAACTTTACTTTTTAAACTATCGGCAATTTTTTCGATTGCAGTAACACAATTGTTATCGGATTGATTTTGTTGAGCTTCGGAATTGAGTGACCACAATCCAAAAAAAGAAACAATTAGGGTAAATTTTATTTTCATACATTTAAGATGTGGAACGGTTCGGATTTCCACAATTAAACTTTTACAATTACCATTATTTGCAAAAATCACCTTTTTAATTTAGTTAACTAATCATAAATCTTTTTGCCCATGCCAACACAATACTCCTACAACCAACAGATGAACATCAAATACGCTCATCTCGAACTCATCGATGTACCCGCCATCATCGCGGAAAACAAGGAAAAATGGTTTAACCAGTCGCTTACGACGATAAACGGCAGCGTGGCGCGGCTGGGTATTGTAGAAGGCGAATACCACTGGCACAAGCACGATAATGATGACGAGTTCTTTTTTGTGCTGGAAGGCAAATTATTTGTGGACCTGGAGGATAAAACCATCGAGCTTAACCCGATGCAAGGCGTAACCGTTAGCAAGGGCGTGATGCACCGCACCCGTGCGCCGCAAAAAACGGTGATGCTGATGGTAGAGACGGCAGAGATCGATCCGATTGGGGATTAACACTGAAACCAGGTAAATTTACACCCTGTCGCGTTATCGATATGAAAAAATTTATTTCGGTTTTATTTTTTATCATTTCTTTCGCCACTGCTTTTGCGCAATTGCCTGCTGCCCCCGCTGCTCCTGTCTTTAAAAGGCAATACAAAACCGGCGACACTTATCGCTATAAACTGACGCTTAGCGAATACCGTAACGACCAATTGCAGTTTACCAATGTTTCGGTATGCGAGCTGCATGTGGTGGATAGTAACCGGATGCAATATGATAAAGTAAGCTGGCTTTCGAAAAAGGTGATCAGGGGCGTTGACACCGTCGACCAAACGCCGATTGCGGTTTCAACCAGGCCCTACCTTATTTCACTGGCCGGTTTTGGAAAGCTCGATCTGCCCAAAATAGAAAGGGCGGAAATGACCGAACCTTTGGAGGATTTTAACACGTTTTTTGCGGCTGTCAGCCCCGGATTTTTTATGATGGGCCGGCGGTTTACCCAACCGGGCGACAGCGTGTACATGAAAACCCCTATCAGGGCCAACTTTGCAAACGGAACGACCATACCCAAAGGTGAAGATTGCCTGGCCATCAGCGTAAGGATACTAAGCGCAACAGAACAGGAAACACAGCTGCGCAGCTCGTTTATGCCGCCGGCAAAACCATGCCTCTCCTATATTTTAAGCGACATGAACACGCCGGTTGTAAGTGGTTCGCCCAATAACTTTCAAATGGTTTCGCCCGCCGCCAACAACTTGTTCAGCATACAATACGGCCGCGAGTTTTTTTATATTAATAGTACCCTGAGTAATGTTGACGGAAAGATCCTGCACGCCGAAATGTACAACCAGCTAAATCTTATCATGAAAAACAATTGTGACAGCAACTATCAAAACTGCCAGCCTGCTATACCCGTGAGCGAAGTGAGAAAACTAAGCCTTGAACTTCTCCCGTGATCGATAAAAGCCCGGATCAAAAAACCGCTGATGAAAGTGTTGCGAAAAGGCCGAATATGGTGACAGGATCCTGTCAGTGACAAAATCCTGTCAGTACTTAAGTTATTAATAATCAGCGATGTATCGCTTTGTATCGCACTGTATCGCCTGTATCGATACGATACAACTGCACGTGTAGCGCTACATACAAAAAAGAACTCGCTTTTAATTATTTTTATAACCCAAACGCCGCCTTCACCTTATCCACGTAATCCAGTTTCTCCCAGGTAAACAGTTCCACATCTTTGGTTACTACTGTACCCTCGGGGCTAACAAAAGTTTTGTTTACTATTTTGCTTGGTTTGCCAAAGTGGCCGTAAGCGGCTGTTTCGCTGTATATGGGGTTACGCAGCTTAAAGCGGGTTTCTATTGCGTAGGGGGTCATGTTGAAGATGGTCTCCACTTTTTTGGCGATTTCGCCATCATTCAGGCCAACTTTGCCGGTTCCGTAGGTGTTGATATAAATACCCATGGGCTGTGCAACGCCGATTGCGTACGATACCTGCACCAAAACTTCATCGCAAACGCCGGCAGCTACCAGGTTTTTAGCAATGTGGCGGGTGGCGTAAGCAGCCGATCGGTCGACCTTTGACGGGTCCTTACCCGAAAATGCGCCGCCGCCATGTGCACCTTTGCCGCCATAGGTATCAACAATGATCTTGCGGCCGGTTAAGCCGGTATCGCCATGCGGACCGCCGATCACGAATTTGCCGGTGGGGTTAATATGGTATTTGATGCCGTCGCCAAAGAAATGGGCATATTTTGGATATTTTGCTTTCACCCTTGGGATCAGGATGCTGATAATGTCCGAGCTGATCTTTTTCAACATCGTTTCCTCCTCGTCAAAATCGTCGTGCTGGGTAGAAATTACAATAGCATCTATTCGTACCGGTTTGTTGTCATCATCATACTCCAGCGTAACCTGGCTTTTTGCATCCGGGCGAAGGTATTTGATATCGGTATTTTCGCGGCGTACAGCGGCCAGTTCGATTAACAATGCATGGGCAATGTCCAATGCCAGCGGCATGTAGTTATCGGTTTCAACAGTGGCGTAGCCAAACATCATCCCCTGGTCGCCGGCGCCTTGTTCTTCTTTCGCCGAACGGTCCACACCCTGGTTAATATCGGGCGATTGCTCGTGTATAGCGGATAAAACTGCACACGAGTTACCGTCAAACATATATTCGCCTTTGGTATAACCGATCTTATTGATCACCTCACGGGCAATTTTCTGAACATCCAGGTAGGCTTTCGACTTTACTTCGCCGGCCAAAACAACCAGGCCTGTAGTAACCAATGTTTCGCAGGCAACTTTTGATTCGGGGTCGAAAGCTAAAAATTGATCGATCAATGCGTCTGATATCTGGTCGGCTACCTTATCCGGGTGCCCCTCCGAAACGGATTCTGATGTAAATAGGTATGACATAAAAATTCTTTTTAAGAAAACTTGAACGTGTGTTAACTACTAATTTGTATTTTAATTAAACTCTTAATCTGAAGGGGAGCGTTTTAACGGATCGAGTAAAAGAAGTATGGCTTTAGCACTTTTTTACGTGGTTGCAATCCAACCGGACCGGCTTGTTTTAGAAAGGCGGTGCGGTAATTAAATCAGTCCACTTTCGGGGCAAAGATAAAACATTTTTACAAACTGGAAAATAGATTTACTTTTGCCGGCTGAAAATACAAGTAGTTGAAAGGGAAAGCATTATTTATTATTAACCCGATATCGGGCGGAAAGAAAAAGGACGGCGTCCCTGACCTTATCGAAAAACACCTTGATTCCCAATCATTACAGCCGGTGATTGTTTTTAGCGACAGTGTTTCGCATGCCCGGCAAATTGCCCTTGATGCCGTAAATAAATTTGAAGTTGTTGTTGCCGTTGGCGGTGATGGCACGGTGAACGAAGTAGCATCGGCTATTGTAGGCACTAATACACACCTGGGCATCGTTCCTTTTGGCTCCGGCAATGGCTTGTCCCGTTTTTTACAGGTTCCGATGGATCCGGAACACGCTATAAAAACCCTAACTACCGGAAAAGTTGAGGTCATTGATTCGGCAACATTAAATGGCAAGCCCTTTTTTAATATGGCAGGTATTGGCTTCGACGCTCATATTGCCGAGATTTTCTCGCACAATAAAAAACGTGGATTTATCACTTATATAAAATCAACCTTCGAAGAGTTTAATAAATATAAGGCGCAGCTTTACCAGATTGAAATTGACGGCAAACTTTATGAACGGGAGGCTTTCATGATCAGTTTTGCCAATTCTTCGCAGTATGGTAATAATGCACACGTATCTCCGCATGCTTCGGTACAGGATGGCATGCTGGATGTTTGCATCATAAAACAATTTCCGCTTTGGCGTTTAGTGGAAATGGGCATCCGCATGATGACCAAAACAGCTGATAAGGTGAAATTTTTGGAGATCATCCGTGGTAAACATATCATTATCAAACGTACAGAAGATGGACCAATACATCTGGATGGCGAACCGATAATGGAAGGCAAAGAAATTACTATCAATGTTTTACCGGCCTCGCTGAAGGTGATTGTAGGCGAGGGTTATAAAAAATCGTAGAGACGCAATATTTTGCGTCTTTTTAGCCGTCGAAAACCCAAAGGGAGACGCAAAATATTGCGTCTCTACAAAAAACCATGTCAAAGAAAAAATTCACCGGAGTAATCTATTCCACCGACACCAATTTCCAATACCAGGAAGATAATAGCGCTGCTGCGTCTACCCTGCCGCCTCAGCAGCAAAACCTTAGAATTTTTCTCGACCGCAAAGGCGGCAACAAAATGGTAACTGCGATCGCCGGGTTTGTCGGCGCCGAAGCCGACCTGGAAGCATTGGGTAAAAAACTGAAATCAAAATGCGGCGCCGGCGGCTCGGTAAAAAATGGCGAGATCCTGATCCAGGGCGATTTTCGCGATAAAGTTTTGGCCCTGTTAATTACCGAAGGCTATAAAGCAAAGAAAGCAGGAGGCTGAGCGAAAAGTTTGCAGTTTTTAGCTGGCAGCCGGCAGTAAATTGTAATTAATATTAACGCTTCCGGATACAAATTATAAACACTTTCTATTTTGTCATTTTTACACTAAGTAGCTTACTTAGTGTATTTAATTTTATTCATAAAATATTAATTATCAGGTTATTATGGTATGTGTAAAACATACAATTTGAAATAAATATTCAAAATTACTTGCTACTTAGCTCACAAAACCAGTATTTTTGCGGCAACCAATTTTACTGTTTTAATGAGTAATCGTACTATCCATCTACCCGACCTGAGCTACATTATGCCAGGCCGGGCGCAACATACTTTTTACCAGTTAAACCTGGCCGAACTTGTTGAAAAAGCCCTGAAAAGAAACGAAGGCGTGCTGGCCGACACCGGCGCGCTGGCCATTGATACAGGTGAATTTACCGGCCGCTCGCCCAGGGATCGCTTTATTGTTGAAGACGAGATCACCAGGGATACCGTTTGGTGGGGCAAAGTGAATCTGAAATTTGATGATGCGAAATTTGAGGCCCTGTTGCAAAAAGTCACCAGCTACTTAGCCGAAGGGGACATATTTGTGCGCGATTGCTGCGCCTGCGCGAATGAAAAATATCACATCGATATCCGGGTGATTACCGAAACCGCTTATCAAAACCTGTTTGTACATCACCTGTTTTTACGGCCGGACGTTATTAATACCGAAACGCACCCCGAGTGGACGGTTATTGCCGCCCCGGGCTTTAAGGCCGACCCGGCTATTGATGGCACGCGGCAGCATAATTTTTCAATCATCAACTTCAGTAAAAAAATAATATTGATCGGCGGCACCGGTTATACGGGCGAGATCAAGAAAGGCATTTTTTCCGTACTGAATTTTATTTTGCCGCTTGAAAAGAAAGTGCTTTCGATGCACTGCTCGGCCAATACCGGTGCAAAAGGCGATACCGCGATCTTTTTCGGACTGTCGGGCACGGGCAAAACCACTTTATCCGCCGATCCGGAAAGAAATCTGATCGGCGACGATGAGCACGGATGGAGCGACTATACCGTATTTAATTTTGAAGGTGGTTGTTATGCAAAATGTGTAAACCTTACTGCTGAAAGCGAGCCGCAAATATTCGGCGCTATAAAGTTTTGTGCCTTGCTTGAAAATATCAATTTTTATAAAGGAACGCGCACGGTAAATTTTTCAAACATCGATAAAACTGAAAACACCCGGGTGGCCTACCCCTTAGATTATATAAGCAATGCGGTAAAGCCATCCATCGGCGGTTCGCCAAAAAACATATTTTTCCTTACAGCTGATGCTTTCGGCATCCTGCCCCCGATATCAAAGCTGACGCCCGAACAGGCGATGTATTATTTTATATCGGGTTATACCGCGAAGGTTGCGGGGACGGAAGCCGGTATTACCGAGCCGGTTGCCACCTTCTCGCCATGCTTCGGCGAGGCATTTCTGCCTTTGAACCCGGTAATTTACGCTAATCTACTCGGTAAGAAAATAAAACACCACGAAGTAAACGTGTGGCTGGTAAACACCGGGTGGACCGGTGGCGCTTACCGTACCGGCAAGAGAATAAAACTGAAATATACCCGCGCGATGATCAGCGCAGCCCTCAATGGCGAACTCAACAATGTACCCTACATCGAACATCCTATATTCAACCTCATGATGCCCACAACTTGCCCGGATGTTCCTGACGCGATCCTGTATCCGAGGAACACCTGGGCAAGCGGCGAAACCTATGATGAAAAGGCCCATGACCTGGCCATGACTTTTATTAAAAGCTTTGAACAATATAAAAGTTTTTGCAGCGTTGAGGTGTTAAACGCAGGCCCTGGCGTTACTTTAGCAGTTTAGTTACATAATTTTTATTCGGTAACACTTGTTATTTCTAAAAAAAATAAGTTGTATTGCAAAGAATTGGTAATTAAAATTACAATTTAGACTTTTCGTATAGTTAGAAACCGCCCTGTAACACTAACTGAGTAAAGTTTTTATTAAAAATTTATAAAGATTAACGGAAATAGTTTTTTTAATGTGCGAAAACTCTATTTTTGTTATCCGCTTTATAACTATGCATTTAACTAACTTATATTTATAAACTAAAACTAAAACTAAAAACTAAAGTAATGGCAACTGCACCAACAAAACCAACAAGCCCTGTAAAAACCGAGAGCAAAAGCGCATCAGGCATATTCGCGACTCTGACGATTCCTATTTGTATCCTCGTTGCGATCTTGATCTATTGGCTGGTCCTGGGCGCCGAGAGCCACTTTGAAGGCGGCGATGTGGACAAAGGTCATCCGACCGATCTTTTCGGAACAGTACACCGTGGTGGGGTAATCGTACCGCTCATCATGTCGTACCTGCTGATCGTGATCACATTTTCTATCGAGCGTTTCGTTGTTATCGGCAAAGCATCCGGTACAGGCAACGTTGACAGCTTTGTACGGAAGATCCAAAGCTTCCTGAACGCCGGCAATATCGACGGCGCAAACAGCGAATGCGACAAACAAAAAGGTTCAGTAGCTAACGTTATCAAATCCGGTTTGAAAAAATACCGCGAAATGGAAACTGAAGTGGGTATGGACGTGGACCAAAAAGCCCTGGCCATCCAAAAAGACATTGAAGAAGCTACCGCGCTTGAAATGCCGATGCTTGAGCAAAACCTTACGATCATTGCAACCCTGGTATCTATCGGTACATTAACCGGTCTGTTAGGTACAGTTTTGGGTATGATCAAGGCTTTCTCCGCTTTGGCAACATCAGGCGCCCCTGATACGACAACATTGTCGACAGCGATCTCCGAAGCGCTGATCAATACCTTTTTGGGTATCAGCACATCGGCCATCTCCATCATTATGTACAACGTGTTTACATCAAAGATCGACAAGTTGACTTACGCTATCGACGAAACCGGCTTTAGCATTGTACAAACATTTGCGGCTTCACACAAAGGCAAATAAACGCCGGGCTATTGCTTAGTTTTCACCCTCATTGTCCGGCTGCAGCTTTTGCAGGCGGACAATAAGGGGTAGTATAATTCACTTATACATTTATTTTTTAAAAATTAACAATCATGCCAAGAGTAAAAGTCGCGAGGAAAAGCACAGCGATAGACATGACCGCCATGTGCGATGTGGCTTTCCTGTTGCTTACCTTCTTTATATTAACAGCAAAACCAAAGGTGGATGACCCCTCGCACGCTACCGTGCCGCCGTCAACTTCCTATATCCCGGTTCCGGACGCCAACATGATCACGATATCCATCGGACAGGCGTTTGGCAAGGACGCTGCCTTCTTTTCGGTAACCGAACAGGATGTGCGCAAAGAAGTCCTTACTGAAATGGGTAAAAAGTGGGGAGCATCGTTCAACACTGAAGAGGCGCAACGGTTTGCCGTAACACCGGTTTTCGGTGTGCCGATGGCCAGGTTAAAATCATTCCTTGATACCGACCCCACACAAGTAAAGGACTTTCCGCAAACCGGCATCCCTACTGGTGATACCACTAACGTTAACAATAATGAGTTATATGACTGGATACATATGTCCAGGCAGGCAGAGATAGCCTTGCACTCGAAGATATTGAACGTTGCCATCAAGGCCGACCACGCGGAAGCATATCCGGAGATCAATAAGGTCATCGCAATATTAGGAAAACAGGGATTGTTCAAGTTCGAATTAATAACGTCGCTGAAAGCAGCGCCAAAAAAATAAAAAAATGGCAGAATTAGATACCTCCGGCGGGGGTAAACATAAAGGCGGGAAAATAAGGAGTAAAAAGGCTTCAACGCGTGTCGATCTGACAGCGATGGTTGACCTTGCATTTCTGTTGATCACGTTTTTTATGTATACCACTACGCTACAGAAACCAAAGGCCATGGACCTGGCTATGCCCGATGACCAGGATAAAAGGATTACACTTCCCATTGCGGCCAGCCGTTCCATGACGATCCTGTTAGGGAGTCATGATAAATTGGAATGGTATATGGGCGAAGCCGGCAAATCGGCGCCTACCGTTGACAATTTCGGGGCTAACAACATACGTAAAGCCATCTTCGACAACAAAAAAAAGGTTGCCGATTCACATAGCGGTGATGAGAAAATGATGGAAGTGGTGATCAAGCCAAGCGATAAGTCAAACTACCAGGATCTTGTTGAAATACTTGATGAACTGAAGATCGCTGACATTCAAATTCAAGCTATCGTGAAGATCTCCCAACTGGAGTTGGACGACCTCAAGAAAAATGGTTTACAATAGTTGCAATTTTGTTGCAAATGATTATATTTGCAATATTGTTGCAACAAATACCGACTTAAAGTGTTTACGTTAATAACTAAAACCCTAAAAAGATGTTAGGATCAAAATTAGACATATTCAATCAGCAATGGATTGATGTGGTATTTACCGGTCGTAACAAAGCGTATGGCGCTTATGAGCTGCGAAAAGATAACGGGCGTAATACCCGTACCGCACTCATTATCGGCGTTATCGCTTTTGTTCTCATCCTATCGGCCAATACCATCGTTAATGCCATAATGGGGTTTATCCCCAAGGCAAAAGAAAAGGTGAAGATCACCAACGTGGTGCTGCAACCGCCGCCACCGGATATTAAAAAACCACCTCCACCCCCGCCGCCCGAGCCGCCAAAGCCGCAGGTTAGCCAGGTGAAGTTTCCGCCTCCGGTAGTAAAGCCCGACGTGGAAGTGAAAGAAAAACCACCGACCCTTGAGGAATTGAAAGTGGCCGACCCTGGAACGAAGAACCTGAAGGGCGACAAAGACGCTGCGCCAACCATCGACGAGCCGGTGGGTACTGCCGACACTAAGGTAACCGAGGAAGACCCGAATAAGATCTTTACATCGGTTGAACAAGTGCCTGAGTTTCCGGGAGGTTTGGATGGGTTTAATAAATACCTGTCAAAAAACATCAGGTACCCGGCAGTTGCCCGTGAGAATAATACCCAGGGAAGGGCTATCGTAACATTCGTTTGCGAACGCGATGGCTCCTTAACTGACGTGCACGTGGTTCGCGATCCGGGTGACGGATGCGGCGACGAAGCAGTAAGGGTAATTAAGGCTTCGCCAAAATGGAAACCTGGTATTCAAAACGGCCGCCCGGTACGTGTGCAATACAGTGTTCCGGTAAACTTTACATTATCGTCTGACGACAGTAACTAATACCTCAGATGTTCCGAAATAAAAACGAGCAAAAATCGCCCCAAAGGCGGTTTTTGCTTATTTTTGGGGGTGTGCTCTTTGCTGCGCTGGTGACATTGGGGCTGCTGATCCTTTTCGATAATGATTTTTTTCCTGCGCTTGAAAGCCCCCGGCGCACCTGGTTTGGGATACTGGTATTGATCTTTGCCGTTTTGAGGGTTTCGCGAATATTTATAAAGAAAAGAGATGAAATTTAAATTAAGCAGGCTATTGATCGTGGTTATACCCTGGCTTTGTTTCCAGGGGTGCAATCATAAGACCGCAAAGACGGCCAAACTTGATCAGTTTACTAACGACAGCGCAAAAGTTGCCGTAGACGAAGCTTTTCAACCTTTTTTTGACCAGGAGATCTATGTTTTCAAAGCATTAAACAGTAACATGCATCCGCGAATTACCTATCTTGCGGAAAACCAGGTGGTAAATCTTTTACTCGAAGACAGCATTCGCGTAGCGCTGCTATCGCGAACACTAACACCCGATGAACTGCTGACACTTAAACAGCGGACACTAAATCCTACAATGGATAGGTTTGCGATTGACGCGGTGGCATTGATCGTTAATAAATCTTCCGCTGATACCTCTTTTTCGATAAGCGAAATCAAAAAAATCCTGAACGGAGCGTCAGGGTCGGATAAAAAGATCATTTTCGATAACCCGAATTCGGGGATGTTTAAATATTTAAAAGACCTTTCGGGCTCCAAGGACCTTTCTCAAAAAAATATCTTCTCGTTAAAATCCAATAAAGAAGTAATTGAATACGTTGCCGCTCATCCTGATGCAATAGGGATCACTGATTTTAGCTGGCTAAATGATCCCGGTCAGGATTATGCAAACGCCGTTGAAAATGTAAAAGTTGCTTCTATCAATGATGATACCAGCAAAAAACTTGCCGGGCAGTATTTCGCCCCCTCTCAAACTACTATTGCGCTTAAACAATACCCCTTAACCCGCAGTTTGTACATCATCAACTGTACCGGTAGTTTGAGTTTGGGAAAGAAAATTGCCGATTTTGTTAAAAGCGAAAGAGGCCAGCTGATCGTACTAAAATCGGGCTTGTTGCCTGATAATATTCCCGACCGCCAGGTAGAAATTATAAAAAAATAAAAACAATCGGGCGCCCCCGGTTCTTTTGTATAAACTTGTTTTAACTTGTTTATGCAAAATCAGTTAAAAATTATAATATTGCAAAACCAACAGTGTTTTTGTTGATTTTTTATAGCTGCAAAGGCCTTTATAAAAATTAATGAAACAATGTTGCAATTACAATACTATTAATGACTATTTTAGCGTTATAGCAACAATTATAAGCCTGACGCGAAGGAAACGCTGAATTATACTATTATTGCGTCGGAAATACTTTCACACACCGAATTAACTAAACAGAAACAGGGCAGCCCGCAGGGGCTGTATTTAAAAACAAACGAAAAGAAGAAATTACTGCAATGAAAATGATCAATAGAATTGCCGCAGCGGGGTTAGGGTTACTATTCACCGGCACATCAGTTTTTGCGCAAAGCCTCGACGACGCTAAAAAAGCGATCGATGCCGAACAATATCAAAAGGCAAAATCGATGCTTAAAAACCTGACGGTTACCCAGGCAGACAAGGATGAAAACTTTTTTTACCTGGGCTGGGTATATCTCAAGCAGGACTACCCCGACTCTGCAAAAACGGTTTTCACCAAAGGCATTGCGGTAAACCCGAAATCTGCTTTGAACTTTGCAGGGCTGGGCGCCGTGGCGCATATGGAAAAGGACAATGCAGACGCTACCACCAATTTTAATATGGCGATATCGCTGGCCGGTAAAAAGAATGCCACGCCATTTCAATACGTGGGCTTAAGCTACCTGTTGCCGGTTAGTGGCCAGGCAGTTGGGCCGAATGGTTCTGCGGTATCCCCTGCGGATGCAAATGCAGCTATCACTGTGCTTACCCAGGGCGCTGCTGCCGATCCGCATAATATTGGCGTATTGATCGCATTGGGCGATGCCAACCGTTCACAGTTGAAGAGTAACGAGGCGTATAATGCCTATTCATCCGCATTGGCAATTGATCCGAATTCACCCTCAGCCAATGTAGCCGAAGGTGTTTTGTGGGAATATGCCGATAATATAGATGATGCGGTTAAACAGTTCCAAAAGGCGCTCGCAGCTAATCCAAATTACGGCCCTGCTTATCGCGAATGGGCAGAGACTGATCTGCGCGCAGCAAAAAACGACCCTACGCAATATGATGCAAAAGTTAAAGAGGCCGCCGATAACTATAAAAAATTCATCAGCTTAACAGATTATTCGCCTGAGAGCCAAATGCGTTATGCAGACTTTTTGATCAGAACAAAAGACTACGTTGCTTTGCAAAAAGTGGCTCAAGATCTTGCCGCTTCAGCGGGATCGAACCTGAGGACATATCGTTACCTTGGCATGTCGGCATTTGAGAATAAGGATTATCCGACAGCCCTAACTGCTTTAACTAAGTGGACAACACAGGCAGACCCGAAAAGGCTGATCCCTTCGGACTTTCTTTACCTGGGTAGAACACAAATAGCCCTGAAAAATGATTCACTTGGCATACTGAGTCTCAAAAAAGCGTTAACCCTCGACACTTCCCAAGTTGATATTTACGGAGAAATTGCAACATCCTTTTATGGTTTACAGAAGTACCAGGATGCAGCCGAAGCTTATAAAGTGTACACTGATAAGTCCAGAAAGGCTACTTTAAACGACCATTATAAAGAAGGTTTCAGTTATTATGAGGCTTTTAAAACGGAGCTTATTGCACATCAATCAAACCAGAATGTAAAGGTTGACTCATCGATGCTGGTTCAGGCTGATTCCGCGTTTACTTATATCGAAAGAAAAATACCAACAAAACCTATCGCGGCCATTGTTTATTTTCATGCTGCTGTGAAAGATTTCGAGGATTCAGGTGACAGGAACAATATCAAGGGCCTGGCCAAGCCATTTTATGAGCAATATGTACAATTGAATGAATCAGCACCGGGAGGCATTCCTGATAACGCTAAAGCGCATATGGTGGATGCGTACACCTACCTTGGTAACTATGCAGAGTTTAAAGATAAAGATCATACAAAAGCCCTGGATTATTTTAACAAGGCCAAGGCGATCGATCCTACAGACGCCAGGGTTACCTACTACTTCCAAACGGCCGGAAAACCGAGCAAATAACATTCCATGATAAAAAAAGCCTCCCGAGATCATTTCCGGGAGGCTTTATTATTTTGCACGTTTGTATATTTGCAGCATGAAAGCACCCAGTTTGACTTGTGAAGCAGACAATACGGTGATAGATAAAACCGTGCACCCGGCATCCAAAGCACATCTGGCAAATACTGAAACAGATATGATTAAATGGTTTGTAGGTTTGTTTTTAACTTTAGCTTTAATGGTAGTCGGACTATATTTTAAAAAATAATCATTTTACAAAGCCTTCAACCGCCACAATCCTGAAATCAATCAAAATCTTATAAATCGTGTTATATTTGCAGCATGGAAACTCAAAGTTTACCCGTTAATTACCTGCCGATCATCTTCCAGATGCTTGTGGCCCTTGGTTTCGTGGTCACAACCATGTTTGTAACACATAAAATTGGCCCTAAACGTAAAACCGCTGATAAATTAACGCCTTTTGAATCAGGCATTGAAGTGATCGGTAATGCGCGTACGCCTATATCCATTAAATATTTCCTCGTGGCGATACTTTTTGTGCTGTTTGATGTGGAAGTGATCTTTATGTACCCCTGGGCGGTAAACGTAAAAGCGTTCAGAGAGGCCGGACAAGGTACTACAGTGATCATAGATATGTTCATCTTTATGGGCACCCTGCTGCTGGGCTTTATCTATGTGATCAAGAAAAAGGCTTTGGATTGGGATTAAAAGTTTAACAGCAGCTTCTTTCGGTCCCGATAGCTATCGGGATTACTGACTTTTCGGACTTTCGGACTTTCTGTTTAGACTGTTTCTAAATATATTTACCTTGTTGCACGGTGTACATTCTACATTCTAAAATTGTTGTAAATTTGTCAGGTAAATGCCATTCCGATTGGATGGCAACGGCATTTTAAGCTTTTGTACGCAGTTCGACTGAAGTCCCGATAGCTATCGGGATCCGACTCAGTACTTTCGACTTAAAAATTGTATAGGATAGATCATGAGTGAAACAAGTGATATAAAGTTAGTTGACGCACCGGCTGGCGTGGAAGGCTCCGGTTTTTTTGCAACCGCAGCAGATAAAGTGCTGGGGCTGGCGCGGGCAAATTCGTTATGGCCGCTGCCATTCGCAACCTCATGCTGCGGCATCGAGTTTATGGCTACGGCTGCCTCCCATTATGATATTGCCAGGTTCGGCGCCGAGCGAATGAGTTTTTCGCCCCGGCAGGCCGACCTTTTGATGGTAATGGGCACCATCTCCAAAAAAATGGGTCCTGTTTTACGCCAGGTATACATCCAGATGGCCGAGCCCAGGTGGGTGCTTTCAATGGGCGCTTGTGCTAGCAGCGGCGGCATATTCGACACTTATTCGGTATTGCAGGGAATTGACGAAATAATCCCGGTTGATGTTTATATTCCGGGTTGCCCGCCCAGGCCGGAAGCGGTATTGGATGGCTTTATGCAGATACAGGAATTGGTTAAAACCGAGACATTGCGCCGCCGAAATGAACCCAAATATCAAAAACTTTTAGCTTCATACGGAATTCAATAATGGGCAAAATAGCAAACGAGGACGTGCTGGCTAAAATATCTGCAAAGTTTGCGGATAAAGTTACCGTGCTTGGCGAACCTTTTGGCTTACCAAGCCTTGAAACAAGCCGTGAGGAGATCATCGATGTATTGGAATTTTTGAAGAACGATACAATACTGCAATTTAATTACCTCACAGATATTACTGCGATACATTACCCTGACCAGGAAAAGCAGATCGGCGTAATTTATCACTTGCACAGCCTGGTAAATAATTTGCGCATGCGCGTAAAGGTTTTTTTGACTGACGGAGACACCAACATCCCTACTGCTACCGATTTATGGAATGGCGCTAACTGGATGGAAAGAGAAACGTATGACTTTTTCGGCGTCATCTTTACCGGCCATCCCGATCTGCGCCGCATATTGAACGTTGATGATATGACGGCCTACCCGATGCGGAAAGAGTTTCCGCTGGAAGATCCCAACCGGGTTGATAAAAAAGATTATTTTTTTGGAAGATAAAAAGAAATGCGCAACCACCCCGTATTTATTGATAACGACCCGCAAACCGAACCTTCGACCCTTAATTTAGGGCCGACCCACCCAGCTACGCACGGCGTTTTTCAAAATGTGCTGCAGTTGGACGGGGAACGAATAATCAGCGGCGTTTCCACCATTGGTTACATTCACCGCGCTTTTGAAAAGATTGCCGAACACCGGCCCTATTACCAGATCACCCCGCTTACCGACCGGTTGAACTATTGCTCCTCCCCTATCAATAACATGGGCTGGCACATGACGGTTGAAAAACTGCTGGGCATTGAATTGCCTAAAAGGGTGGATTACCTGCGCGTAATTATAATGGAGCTGGCGCGTATATCCGATCATATTATTTGTAATGGCATTTTGGGCGTGGATACGGGCGCCTTTTCGGGCTTCCTTTATATGATGGAATACCGCGAGGCGATCTATGAGATTTATGAAGAAGTTTGCGGCTCGCGCTTAACTACCAATATTGGTCGCATCGGCGGGTTTGAGCGAAACTTTAACTCCATTGCTTTTGCAAAGCTGCGTAAATTCATGAAAGAGTTTCCGCCGGTATTAAAGGAGTTTGAAACATTGTTTACGCGCAACAGGATATTTGTAGACAGGACCCGGGATGTAGCTGCAGTTACCGCCGAGGATGCGTTAAGCTATAGCTGGAGCGGCCCCATCCTGCGTGCTGCCGGCGTTGATTACGATGTGCGGGCGATGAACCCCTACTCGTCATACGAGGATTTTGACTTTGAGGTGCCGGTAGGCGATAATGGCGACGTGTACAACCGTTATTTGGTACGCAACGAAGAAATGTGGCAAAGTCTCCGAATTATCGAGCAGGCTTTGGTGAAATTAGACAAAGAGCCGTCAGATATTTTCCATGCGGACGTGCCTGATTTTTACCTGCCGCCGAAGGAAGATGTTTATAACAATATGGAAGCGCTCATCTATCACTTTAAGATAGTAATGGGCGAAATTCCTTCACCTAAAACTGAGGTCTACCATTCGGTTGAAGGAGCAAACGGCGAGTTGGGCTTTTATCTGGTAAGCGACGGGGGGCGTTCGCCGTACAGGCTGCATTTCCGCAGGCCAAGCTTCATCAATTACCAGATGTATGCGCCGATGAGCCGCGGGATGTTGTTATCCGATGCAATTATTAATATGAGTAGTTTAAACGTTATAGCCGGAGAGTTAGATGCTTAAAGTTGAAGAAACACAGGCCCCGGTTGAGTTTTCGAAGGAGCTGATCAGCAAGTTTGATGAAATTGTAAGCCGTTATCCCGCGGGTAAACAAAAATCGGCCCTGTTGCCCATACTCCACCTGGTGCAGGCCGAATACGGCTGGGTAAGCACGCCCGCCATGGATAATATAGCTGCATACCTTGAGCTGGAGGATATTGAAGTGTATGAAGTTGCCAGCTTTTACAGCATGTACTTTTTAAAGCCACAAGGCAAATACATGCTGGAAGTTTGCCGCACCGGCCCCTGCGGAATAGTGGGCGCCGAAAAAATAATGGACCACATTGAAGAAACGCTGGGTGTTAAGGAAGGCGAAGTTACTGCCGATGGCCTGTTTAGCTGGCGGGGGGTAGAGTGTTTGGCGGCCTGTGGTTATGGACCCGTGTTACAGATTGGGCCTGAGTATACTTTTTATGAGAATTTAACAAACGCATCGGTAGATAAACTGATTGCGGATTTGAGAACCAAAGGCAAAAAATAATGCAGGGAAATGATCGTCACCAGGTCGGCTTTAATTATATCGGATACCGTTTTAGTGGGCACCCTGGTTGCAATTAATTACTGCAACGATGGTGGTTTTACCAAGGCGCCGGTGATTTTAAAGTTTTTGGTGGTGGTGGCTTTTGCTACTTGTATTGTAAGGCATATTAATTATTACAGGGTACATAGAAGGATCTATTAACATGACGAGGGGAAGGTTGATTTTAGTGGATATTGTATTCATCATTGGGGTGGCCCTGATTTGGTTTGCCACCGATGGCTTTAAACACAATGCCCTGATGCTGGAATTTACCATACTTTTTGCCTTTACGGCCTGCTTGAGATGGCATTTTGAGTATTATAAACTGAATAAAAAAATTTACTGATACGCCCATGGCGCGCAAATTACTGTTACAAAATATCAACGAGCCCGGTATCAATACCTTCGAGGTTTACCGCAAAAAAGGCGGCTATGCTTCGGTGGAAAAGGCGCTGAAAACAATGTCGCCGGATGCCGTGGTGGAGGAAGTGAAGAAATCTGGTCTTCGCGGGCGTGGCGGCGCAGGCTTTCCTACCGGGATGAAATGGAGTTTTTTGGCCAAACCCGAAGGTGTTGCGCGCTACCTGGTATGCAATGCCGACGAATCGGAACCCGGTACATTTAAGGATCGTTATTTGATGACCTATCTCCCCCACCTGTTAATTGAGGGGATGATCGTTTCCAGTTTCGCTTTGGGGGCAAAAGTATCCTACATCTACGTTCGCGGCGAAATGATGCCGCAGATCAGGATACTGGAAAAAGCCATCGCCGAAGCCAAAAACGCAGGCTTTTTGGGTAAAAATATTTTAGGCAGCGGGTACGATCTTGAGTTATATGTTCAACCCGGCGGCGGCGCTTATATCTGCGGAGAGGAAACTGCTTTGTTAGAATCACTCGAAGGCAAACGTGGCAATCCACGTATCAAACCGCCATTCCCCGCTATCGCAGGCTTGTATGGCTGCCCTACGGTGGTAAACAATGTGGAATCCATTGCTGCGGTGGTGCCCATCATTAACGAAGGCGGTGAAGAATATGCAAAGATCGGCATTGGCCGCAGCACCGGTACCAAACTGATCTCGGCCGGGGGTAATGTTAAAAATCCCGGCGTATACGAAATAGATTTAGGCTTGCCTGTTGAAGAATTTATGTATTCGGAGGAGTATTGCGGCGGCATAGCGAATGGCAAACGCTTAAAAGCAGTTGTAGCAGGTGGTTCATCCGTGCCTATCCTGCCGGCAAACTTGTTTTTAAAGACGATCAATAACGAGCCAAGGCTAATGAGCTATGAGTCGCTGTCCGACGGAGGTTTTGTTAGCGGCAGTATGATGGGCTCGGGTGGTTTTATTGCTTATGACGAAGACCAGTGCATTGTGCGCAATACCTGGAACTTTACCCGCTTTTATCACCACGAAAGCTGCGGGCAATGTTCGCCATGCCGCGAAGGTACCGGCTGGATGGAAAAAGTATTGCACCGGTTGGAATACGGCCATGGCAAAATGAGCGACATCGACCTGCTGGTAGATGTTTCGAAAAAGATTGAAGGGAACACGATTTGTCCGCTCGGTGATGCGGCAGCCTGGCCGGTAGCCAGCGCGATCCGTCACTTCAGGGATGAATTTGAATGGCATGTAACCAACCCTTCGGAAGCAGTAACACGGAATTTTGGATTAGCGCATTATGCTGATCCTTTGCCAAAGAAGGAGGTGGTAGCGTAAAAGCTTAGTGATAGAAGCGGATACCGTCCGCCTATGGCGGATAAGGCCTGCGGGCGTATGAGCGGATAGCACGGCCCGAAGGGAACGCCCAAAATATTGTTAGATAGCTAAAAAATAAATGGTGGACCAGCAAGCGTTGATAATCTATTTCAACTACGGACTTGAGCAGGACGAACCATTTTATGAGTTATCGGAAAAATTGAGAGTGTTGGTTGATGGAAGCGGAATAGGTGAATATGACGGGCACGAAATAGCGATGGATAACAGTGACGGATCATTTTATATTTATGGCCCCGATGCGAAGAAATTATACGAATTAGTAAGAGAAACGATAGAAAAAACTCCGTTTATGACAGGCGCCGATATAAGGCTTAGGTTAGGGCCTGCGGAGCCGGGGGTTAAAGAAGTTAGCTTTATTTTGAATTTGAACTAATGAAAGTAACCATAGATGGCATTGCCATTGATGTAGAACCAGGGACCAGCATCCTGAATGCCGCGAGGCTGATCGGTGGGGATATTGTTCCGCCGGCCATGTGCTACTACTCCAAACTAAAGGACAGCGGCGGCAAATGCCGCACCTGTTTGGTTAAAGTGAGCAAAGGGTCGGAAAAAGACCCGCGCCCTATGCCCAAACTGGTGGCGTCCTGCCGCACAACGGTAATGGATGGCATGGAAGTGCAAAATATCACTTCGCCGGAGGTGATCGAGGCGCGTAAGGGTATTGTAGAAATGCTGCTGATCAACCACCCGCTGGATTGCCCTATTTGCGACCAGGCTGGAGAATGCGACCTGCAGAACCTGGGTTTTGAGCACGGCGCGGTAAAAACCCGGTATGAGTTTGACCGTCGTACGTTTGAAAAAATCGACATCGGCGACAAAATCCAGCTACACATGACGCGCTGCATCCTGTGCTACCGCTGCGTATTCACTGCCGATCAGATCACCAACCACCGTTACCATGGCATTTTAAACCGCGGCGATCATTCGGAAATATCTACCTACATACAACAATCGGTTGATAATGATTTCTCTGGAAATGTGATCGACGTTTGCCCGGTTGGCGCTTTAACCGATAAGACCTTTCGCTTTAAAAACCGCGTTTGGTTCACCAAACCAGTTGAGGCGCACCGCGATTGCGATCACCCTAACTGCAACGGCAAAGTAACCCTATGGTATAAAGGCGAAGAAGTTTTACGTGTTACCGCACGCAAGGATAAATACGGCGAGGTAGAGGAATTTATATGCAATACCTGCCGTTTTGACAAAAAGAAAACATCGGATTGGGTGATCGAGGGGCCGCGGCATGTGGCACATACTTCGGTTATCAGTTCCAATCATTACGATTTCATTCCGCTGCCGGTGGTTAAAACCAACCCGGTATTGCAGGAGGCTAATAAAGAACAGTTTGAACGAGATACACGCTTATAATGGGAGTTGCAGATATATTAATTAAATTCGGACTGATCGTGATCATCTTCCTGATCAGCCTGGTTATCGCTATGTATTCAACCTATGCAGAGCGTAAGATCGCCGCATTTATGCAGGACAGGGTCGGCCCTGATCGTGCCGGCCCATTTGGTATATTGCAGCCCCTCGCCGATGGCGGTAAAATGTTTTTAAAGGAAGAGATCATCCCAACCAATGCCAATGCCTTCCTGTTCATAGCAGGGCCATCGCTGGCCATTTTAGTATCCTGTATCGGAACGGCTGTTATTCCCTGGGGACAGCAGATCGTTATCGGCGGTCGCGTTATCGACCTGCAGGTTACTGATGTTAACGTGGGTATCCTGTACATCTTTGGCGTAGTTTCGCTGGGCGTTTATGGTATCATGATCGGTGGCTGGGCCTCTAACAATAAATATTCGCTGCTGGGCGCCATACGTGCAGCTTCGCAAAATATCAGCTACGAAATTGCAATGGGTTTATCCATTATCGCGCTGATCATGACCACCCAGACTTTAAGCCTTCGCCATATCGCAGAGCAGCAATCCGGTTTCTGGCACGGCCACTGGTTTACCTGGAACGTTTTCAGCCAGCCGCTTGGCTTCCTGATATTTCTAATTTGCGCATTTGCAGAAACCAACCGCTCGCCTTTTGACTTACCAGAGTGCGAAACTGAACTCGTTGGCGGTTATCATACCGAATATTCCTCGATGAAACTTGGTTTTTACCTGTTTAGCGAGTACATCAACATGTTTGTGTCCGGAGCTGTAATGGCCACTTTATATTTTGGCGGATACAACTTCCCGCTGATGCACCATATTCATTCGCCAAACCTGGTTGCAATCCTTGGCGTGGCGGCATTATTTGCGAAGATATTTTTCTTTATTTTCTTTTTCATGTGGGTGCGCTGGACCATCCCCCGCTTCCGTTACGACCAGTTAATGGACCTGGGCTGGAAGGTGCTCATCCCGCTTTCGATCGCCAATATCGTTATCACTGGCATTTGGATCACTTATTTTTAACAGACAGAGAGGTTACCAATGGAACCATTAAGCAATAGAAGAAAAGTAATTGAATCAAAGCCGCTCAATTTTTTGGAGAGGATATACCTTCCTGCCATTTTGAAGGGTCTTGGAATTACGATCAAACACTTTTTCAGGAAACCGGTAACCATCCGGTATCCCGAAGAAAAACGCGAATATTCGGAGAACTTTCGCGGGCAGCATTCCCTCAAACGCGATGAGCAGGGCCGTGAGCGTTGCACTGCTTGTGGCTTGTGTGCATTATCGTGCCCTGCGGAAGCAATAACCATGATCTCGGCCGAACGCCAGAAAGGCGAAGAAAACTTATATCGTGAGGAAAAATACGCGGCGGTTTACGAGATCAATATGCTGCGCTGCATTTTTTGCGGCTTATGCGAAGAGGCCTGCCCAAAAGAGGCTATTTACCTGGATGGCCCGCACGTGCCATCGGATTATTTGAGAAAAGATTTTATTTACGGTAAAGACAAATTAGTAGAGGCGCCCTTAAATCAATAACAAAGTTTTATACATTTGCCCTACTCTTTTTAGGGGGTAAAGGTATTTTGCAAATACAACCATGAGTACATTTTACTTCGTCGCATTTTTGTCTATATTTTTTTCGATACTGGTTATTACTGCGAAAAATCCTGTACACAGTATACTGTACCTGATACTTACGTTTGCAACTTTCACCATTCACTACATATTAATGAATGCGCAGTTTGTAGCCATTGTAAATTTCATTGTTTATATGGGCGCCATATTGGTGTTGTTCCTTTACACGCTGATGCTGATCAACCTGAATAAAGATTCGGAGCCGCAAAAATCACGTTTTGTCAAAATCATTGGTTTCATCGCCGGCGGCTGTTTTTTAGTGGCCGTTGTCGCTGCCCTGAAAGCATACAAAACATCACAATTGGTTATCCTGAACGACCCGAACCTTGGTTTGGTAAAAAACCTTGGGAAAATATTATTCAACGAGTATTTACTGCCTTTTGAAGTGTCATCCATCCTGCTGTTATCAGCGATGGTTGGCGCAGTTTTACTGGCAACCAAAGACCCTAAAACAACCTGATGAAAACTGTAAACGACGCGATACAAGCAATACCGCTTAACCAGTACATCTTACTTTGCTCCATCATTTTTTCGATTGGGGTTATAGGCGTATTAATTCGCCGCAATGCCATTGTTATCTTTATGTCGGTTGAGTTGATGCTCAATTCGGTAAACCTGCTATTAACAGCTTTCTCCGTTTATCATGGCGATGCCACCGGCCAGGTTTTCGTATTTTTTATCATGGCGCTGGCAGCGGCCGAGGTAGCAGTTGGTTTGGCCATTATCGTAATGATCTATCGCAATACCAACTCGATAGATATTAATGTGTTGAACAGGTTGAAATGGTGATTTTTTGATTTCGGATTTCGGATTTTCGATTTCGGATTTATAATGTTTGTGGAACCTTTTAAATAATGATCCAAAATCTCACCAATAAATATGTGGTTGAGATTCAGAGAATGCTCATATGAATAATTTAATTTGGCTTATTCCGATATTACCGTTAGCGGGTTTTGTGATTAACGGTATTGGCCGCAACACACTGTCACGGGGCGTTATTGGCTTTTTGGGCAGTTTGGTGGTACTGGTTTCGTTTGGTTTAAGCTTAGCCGTTTTTCTACAGATAAAAAACACTGGCACCCCAATCAATGTCACTGTTTATGATTGGTTTGCTATCGATACATTCCATTTCCCATTTGCTTTTTTAATCGATCAGTTAAGTTCAATAATGTTGTTGATCATTACGGGCGTTGGCTTTCTTATCCATTTGTATTCAGTGGGTTATATGAAGGACGATGCCGGTTTCGGCAAGTTTTTCGCCTATTTAAACCTGTTCGTGTTTTTTATGCTGCTGCTGGTAATGGGGTCAAACTATGTGATCATGTTTATCGGCTGGGAAGGTGTGGGGCTTTGCTCCTACCTGCTGATCGGTTTCTGGTATACTAATCCTGCTTATGCAGATGCAGCCAAAAAGGCTTTTATCATGAACCGCATCGGCGACCTGGGCTTTATTTTCGGCGTTTTCCTTTTACTAAAATACTTTGGCAGTACAAGTTTTGCAGATATTTTCAGTCATGCCGGCACCAGCCAATACGCCGCTATACCTTATACCTTAATTACTATCCTGTTGTTTATCGGTGCGGTGGGTAAATCGGCCCAATTGCCGCTGTTTACCTGGCTGCCTGATGCGATGGCCGGCCCAACCCCTGTATCGGCGCTGATCCACGCGGCGACCATGGTGACCGCCGGTGTGTATATGGTGGCCCGCTCAAATATTTTATTTACGCTGGCCCCAACAACCATGCATATTGTTGCCGTCATTGGTCTCGCCACAGCGGTGGTAGCAGCGATCATCGCGTTAACGCAAACGGATATTAAGAAAGTTTTAGCCTATTCAACAGTCTCTCAGCTGGGTTATATGTTCCTGGGCCTGGGCGTTGGCGCTTATACCGGTGCATTTTTTCACGTGCTTACCCATGCATTTTTCAAAGCTTTACTATTCCTCGGAGCAGGTTCTGTTATCCACGCCTGCAGCGACGAACAGGATATGCGCAACATGGGCGGCCTTAAAGGTAAACTGAGAATCACTTTTATAACTATGCTTGTCGGTACGCTGGCCATTTCAGGTATTCCGCCTTTTGCAGGATTCTTTTCGAAGGACGAAATTTTGGCACATGCTTTTGCGGCAAGCCCGGCTATGTACGTCATAGGGGTTATTACCGCTATGTTTACCTCGTTCTATATGTTCAGGCTGTTGTATCTTACTTTTTACGGAAAATTCCGCGGTACGCATGAGCAGGAGCACCATTTGCATGAGTCGCCTCGAAGCATGACTATTCCGCTTGTGGTATTAGCTATTTTATCTACAATCGGCGGATTTATAGGTATTCCGGAATCATTGGGCGGACACCACTGGCTGGCGCAGTATCTTTCGCCGGTATTCCAAAAGTCAGCAGCATTGTTTACCGGCGCCGGGCTGTCCGGATCAACCGAAATAACTTTGATGGCAGTGTCAGTAACGGGCGCGGTAGTTGCATTGGTGTACGCATACATGAAGTATGTAAAAAACGGCCATGTACCTGTTGCCGATACCGAAAAACGTTCGCCGTTGGCCAGCTTGTCCTACCATAAATTCTACCTCGACGAAATATACGATACAATTATCCGTAAGCCATTGGATTGGTTATCGGATTTTGCTTATCAAAATATCGAGAAGTTGGGGATCGACGGCATCATCAACAGGCTCGGCAAAGGGTCCATGGAAGCAAGCCGCGAAGTACGCCTTTTGCAAAGCGGCAATGTTGGTTTTTATATATTCATGATGGTAGTGGGTATCGTTTCCATCCTGATGTACCTGGTTATTAAATTTTAAAAACGATTAGCGTTTACACCATAAAATGACGGTTTCTCTCTTAATATTTTTACCGGTAATTGCAGCAGCGCTGGTCCTGTTTTTTAAAAACAGCGCAGCCAAACATGCTGCTTTGGTTTTCTCACTTGCCGAACTGGTTTTGGCCGGCGTATTTTTGTACAAATTCGTGCCCAATGCTACCACCCAGTTCGCGATAGTTACGCCCTGGATACCCAAATTTGGCATTTTTTTTAATGCGGGGATAGATGGCATCAGCATGATCATGGTGCTGCTTACTACGTTATTGGTACCGCTTATTATTTTAACCACCTATAAGCACGAGTATAAAAACGCGAACGCTTTCTATGCGCTCATCCTGTTTATGCAGGCCGGCATGCTGGTGGTATTCACCGCGCTGGATGGCTTTTTATTTTACGTTGGATGGGAAGCGGCATTAATACCTATCTATTTTATCTGTTCGCTTTGGGGTGGTCAAAACCGAATTAAAGTAACCATTAAGTTCTTCCTTTATACTTTTTCGGGCTCGCTCATCATGCTGGTGGCTATCATCTACCTGTACCTCCAGTCGCCGCAAAAAACATACGATCTTGCACATTTCTATAACTTAAGTTTGCATGCCGGGCAGCAATCATGGATATTCTGGGCCTTCTTCCTGGCCTTTGCTATTAAGATGCCTTTGTTTCCGTTTCATACCTGGCAACCCGATACTTATGCCGAAGCGCCGTCAGCTGGCACAATGATGCTTTCGGGTATCATGTTAAAAATGGGTATTTACGGCGTTATCCGTTGGTTGATCCCGCTCGTTCCGCTGGGGTACGACCGGTGGTGGGATACTGCTATCGTTCTGTCAATTATCGGCATTGTGTATGCCTCAGTAATTGCCTTCAGGCAAAAAGATGGCAAACGGCTGATAGCTTATTCTTCTATCGCCCACGTAGGCTTAATATCTGCCGGCATATTTGCCTGGACCTATTTCGGGATGCAGGGCGCTATGATACAAATGCTGTCGCACGGCATCAACGTTGTTGGGATGTTCTTTATTTGGGAGATCATCAGCAGCCGGTTAAATACAAGGCAGATCAGCGAACTGGGCGGAATAGCGAAGGTTGCCCCCAAATTCGCCATTGCATTTTTGATCATTACATTAGGTACGGTAGCGCTGCCGCTCACGAACGGCTTTGTTGGTGAGTTTTTATTGCTCGCCGGTATTTCCCAGATAAATTTAGTGCTGGCAATATTTGCAGGCCTAACCATGATATTTGGCGCCGTTTATATGCTGCGTATGTATAAATCGGTAATGTACGGCGAAACCAATGCCTTAACCGCTGTTTTTGCTGATATCAGCGGTTCCGAAAAATTGGTTTTAGGAATTATATGTGCTTTAATTATCGTAATAGGCGTTTATCCGCAACCTATTCTTCATATTTCCGACGCCGCAGTTAAGCAGCTTGTGGATCAAACAACGATGAAATTTTACCAGGCGAAACCATGATTACATTAATTATCATATCTACTGTACCTATTTTATTACTGTATTTAGGGCTATATAAGGCCCAGGCATCGTTATTGCCTGTTACGCTTGTTGGCTTACTTGTCGCCTTAGGTTTCGCGATCGCTGCTTATACAAAGGCCGACACTGCCATGCCGATTTATAGCGGCATGATGTTGTTTAATAACTTTTCCGTCATATTCTCGTGTGTCACGATAGTGTCTACTATACTGATCGTGCTGTTATCCAGGGGGTATTTTGAAAAGATCAGCAGCCACGTGGCCGAGTATTATGCCATCATTTTATTTTCACTCGCAGGCATCATTATCATGGTTTCTTTTTATAACCTGGTGATGCTGTTCATCGGTATCGAGATCATGTCGGTAAGCCTGTATATTCTTGCGGGAATAAAGAAAACGGATTTTGCCTCGAATGAAGCCGCATTAAAATACTTCCTGATGGGGGCGTTTTCAACCGGGTTCCTGTTATTCGGCATTGCCCTGGTTTATGGTTCATCGGGTTCCTTTAGCCTCGAGGCCATCCGCAACTGGGTAGTTACCAACGATCCGCACCATGTAGACCCCATGTTTTATGCGGGGATATTATTGATCATTGTGGGTTTATGCTTTAAAGTTGGCGCCGCTCCATTCCACTTCTGGACACCCGACGTTTATGAAGGCTCCCCTACCCTCATCACCGCCTTTATGTCCACCGTGGCCAAAACAGCTGCATTCGCTGCATTTTTACGCCTGTTCAGCGAATGCTTTCAACCCGTGTCAGACTTTTGGGTACCGGTTTTATTGGTGATCACCATTGTTACGCTTTTTATCGGAAACCTGACCGCGCTTTACCAGCAAAGCTTTAAACGGATGCTGGCCTTTTCCAGCATTTCGCATGCCGGCTACCTGCTTTTTGCTATTGTGGCATTAGGCGCCAGCTCAGCAAATTCGGTTTTCGTTTATGCTACAGCTTACTCCATCGCGTCTATCATTTCCTTCGGTGGGTTGATACTGGTGTCTCAACAATCGGGCAATGATAATTTTGAAAGCTTTAACGGCCTCGGCAAAAAGAACCCCTTCCTGGCATTAGTTATCACGGTAGCTATGCTTTCGCTGGCAGGTATTCCGCTTACGGCCGGTTTTATAGGTAAGTTTTTTATGTTCTCCGGCGCTTTGCTGCAATTTCACCTGGTGATGGTGATCCTGGCTGTAGTAAATGCAATTATCAGCATATTCTATTACTTCAGGGTGATCATCGCCATGTACTTTAAGGATGCCGACCGTGCCGAACTGGTGGTGCCGGTTTATTACAAGTTTGTACTTGGGCTTGCAGCTATCATTACCATCGTTATTGGTATTGATCCGGGGTTGATCACAAATCTTATTTAGGCAGGCCGATCTTCAATCTGATTTTTTTTCAACTGACGTTCCAAAAATAGGCGCTGACTAAAATTAAATTTTTATATATTTAGCAAATCAGAGCAAGCATAAAACAAGTTGATATGGATTTAATAAAGAAAATTACTTTCAAAAATAGTGTTTTAGCCCAGGTTATTGGGGTGATCATAATTGTAATATCGGTTTGCAGTATTGGCTATATGGTGGGTAAATTTACCTGGTATTTAACTAACTGACTATAGCTCCTTCTGTCTGCTGTTTGGTTACTTCGGAAAGCTATCCTGGCAGCCTGCCCCGAACAATTCTCATGGGTACCGGCCTAATAATATAATCCGGCTATTTAACCGCCTGCTCTTTCACTGAATAGCTATCCAAAACCGGCCCGGCTGTTTGGCCGGCGACCTCCTGTGTTTTACAATAAACCTCCGATTCTTCCACCGGGTATTTGTGATCGAGATTGATATTATTAAAACTTTCGGCGTCGCCCCAGCCAAACCATTTTTGGAAGAACGGCAACAATTTGCTGGTTTTTATCCCCTCCAAAAAATAGATCTCATGTTCTTTCTCCTTTATACCCATATCGTACAGGAGTTGATCATGCTCGGTGATGCCGAGTGAATTAAAATATTGTTTCATCCGGAAGTATTCGCAAACGTTGCCGCTCTCCAGTCGCCCCGCAAAATAAAAAGGCATAAACCAGCCGATCACATAACAGGAAGCTGAAATTACTTTACCGATAATGTGCGCCCGCATCTCGTAGTTTTTTGATACAGGCACATCGTACTGCTGCATTAACACCAAAACTTCACGGCGGTGGTTCCATTCATCAGTTTCTATTTGTTTAATAGCTTTTTTCTCAATTTTATCTTTCACCGACCCCGCATGTCCCTGGTAAGCAAATGCGGCAGCTTTTTCAAACGAATAAGCCCTTTGCATCAGGTCGATTAGTTCAGGGTGCGAAAGTTTCATGAATTTTTAGCTGATAAATTTGATGTGCAAACAGATTTTTTCGAACTGAAAAATAAGAAAAAATACGGGCATTCACTATTGAAATGGATATTAACCCATCCTTATCAATGCAGCGCTGTTGCAATTCTGTAACGGGCCTATTACAAATCCATTTAATATTTGTAGTTTTAACCTATACAAAATGGATAGTTTTTGGCAATACCTGCAACATTTAACAAGCGCTAAAACGTTTATCGACCTTGGATTTTACGTTTTGCTGGTGGTTGTTTTTGCCGAAACGGGCATTTTTTTTGGCTTCTTTCTTCCCGGCGATTACCTGCTTTTTATGGCGGGGCTTTTCTGCTCAACCGGTCAACTCAACGTATCTATCACCCCACTCATCTTATCGCTGATAGCTGCTGGCGTACTGGGCAACTATGCAGGTTATTGGTTTGGTATCCGAACGGGCCCCGCATTGTTCAATAAAGACAATTCATTCTTCTTTAAAAGGCACCATTTGATCATTGCGGAGGACTTTTATGCCAAATATGGAGCCACCGCACTGGTTTTAGGCAGATTTTTCCCAATTATTAGAACTTTTGCACCTATCTTTGCAGGAGTAGTTAAAGTTGACATTAAGAAATTCACGCTATACAACTTTATTGGCTGCATAGCGTGGGTAAACACTTTTACTTTGGGCGGCTATTTGCTCGGGCGAAAATTTCCCCAACTCGATAAGTACGTCCGTTATGTTGTTTTGGGTTTAATAATTGTTACAACGCTCCCGCTGATCTATGCTTTTCTTAAACGAAAGCTGCATCGGCGCGAAAATATTAAGGAATTAAATTAAAATCATCAATGAGCACCCAGCATCCATGGCACCAGGTTTCGCCCGGCGACGACTTACCGGAAGTTGTTCATGCTGTTATTGAGATTCCCAAGGGCTCAAAAGCAAAATACGAGATCGATAAACCGTCGGGTTTGTTAAAACTCGACCGGGTACTATTTTCGTCGGTAATGTATCCTGCTAATTACGGATTTATACCGCAGACCTATTGCGATGATAATGACCCGCTTGATATTTTAGTACTTTGCTCCATCGATGTATTCCCAATGTCGATCATCGAAGCAAAACCAATTGGCGTGATGCACATGGTGGATAATGGGGAGCAGGATGACAAGATCATCGCTGTAGCAAATAATGATATGTCGGTAAACTACATCGATGAAATGAGTGACCTGCCGCCGCATACCATGACTGAAATTGTCCGTTTTTTTAAGGATTACAAAAAACTGGAGGGAAAAAATGTCACTATTGAGCATTTATTAGGCAAACGCTATGCTTTAAAAGTGATAAACGAAGCGTCGGAATTGTACAAATCTACTTTTCCCGTGTATCAATAATTAACCTATGGGGCCTGATCTCGAAATAAACGGTTTTTATCTCTTTCTTACCTTCTTCCTGGTTTTGCTGAACGGCTTTTTTGTAGCCGCCGAATTTGCTATGGTCAGGGTGCGCGGCTCGCAGTTGGAACTCAAAGCAAAAACGGGCAGCCCCATAGCTAAGCTTGCCCGCGGCATCATCCACAACCTGGACGGCTACCTTGCTGCTACACAATTGGGCGTAACTATTGCATCGCTTGGACTTGGCTGGGTGGGTCAGGATGTGATGACCAAATTGATGCTTCACCTCTTCCTTATGTTCGGCGTTGTTATCAAGTCGCCCGTTATTATTACCATAAGCCGGGTTGTCGCGTTCATTTTTATTACTGTTTTGCACATTGTTTTCGGCGAATTGGCGCCAAAAACAATTGCTATTCAGCGGTCGGTACGTACGGTAATGACCATTTCTCTCCCTTTGCGCGTATTCTTCATTGTTTTCAGGCCCTTGATCTGGATGTTAAACCGTTTTGCCAATTTCATCCTAAAATTACTCGGCATTAATGCGCTGCAGGGCGAGACAACTCACAGCTCAGAAGAACTGCAGTACCTGCTTGACCAGGGGAAGGAAACCGGCGCACTCGACTCAACAGAGCACGAGCTGATACAAAACGTATTTGATTTTAATGAGCGCGTAGTAAAAAACATCATGGTGCCACGAACGAAAATTTCGGGAATAGAGATTGGCACGCCACGGGAGGAATTACTGGAGACTGTGATCACGGAAGGCTATTCGCGTGTGCCGGTTTATGACGACACCATCGACAAGATAGTGGGTATCGTTCACGCTAAGGATATTCTACCACTACTGGCGCGGAACGAGGAGATCGTACTGAGAAACATCATCCGCAAACCTTACTTCATCCCCGAAACAAAAAAAATAAACGACCTGATGGCCGAGCTGCAGCAAAAGCGCATCCAGATAGCCATAGTTTTGGATGAGTTTGGCGGCACAGCCGGCATGGTAACACTTGAAGATATTGTAGAGGAACTGGTAGGCGAAATTCAGGATGAGTATGATGAAGAAAAGCCCATTGTTGAGAAGGTGAACGATCGCGAATTTATTGTAAACGCATTGGCCTCCATCTACGATGTTAACACCCATTTACCGCATGATTTACCCGAAGACGGCGATTTTGACACCGTTTCCGGCTGGCTGGGTGAAATATTCGGAAAGATACCGGATGTTGGCGAACAAAAAGAATCCAACGGCTACAATATTACCGTATTAAAAAAATCCGACCAAAACATTGAATCAGTTAAGCTGGAACTGCTGATAAACGAAGAAGATGCTGTAGATTTACATTGATCTGCTTTAATAATGCAACTTTTTTATACGCCCGATATTGATCCTGCCAATCCCCAATATTTTCTGAACGAAGAGGAAAGCAAACATTGCGTACGTATACTGCGCCTAACCAACGGCGACGAATTGCAACTGATCGATGGCAGGGGTGGCTTCTATTCCGCCCGGATTTTAGATGCTCATCCAAAAAGAACGCTGCTACAGGTATTATCCCGGCAAACTGAATTCAACAAACGGAATCATTACCTGCATCTTGCAGTCGCTCCCACCAAAAATATTGAAAGAATGGAGTGGTTATTGGAAAAAGCGACTGAGATAGGTATTGACGAAGTATCGTTCCTGATCTGCCAGCGTTCTGAGCGCAAGGAATTGAGACTGGACCGTCTGAATAAGATCGTTACCGCGGCGGTAAAACAGTCGATCAAAGCTTACCACCCGGTTTTGAACGAACCGCTTAGCTACAGCCATTTCATAAAGCGCCCGTTTGCAGGTCAGCAGTTTATAGCGCATTGCGAGGGGGGCGAAAAGACCAGCCTGCGTTCAGAATTGAAACAGGGAGGCCGTTATTTGATCCTCATCGGTCCGGAAGGTGACTTCAGCTCAAATGAGATCAGCGATGCTTTGAACAATGGTTTTAAAGCAATAACTTTAGGCGAGAGTCGTTTAAGGACCGAGACGGCAGCTTTGGAAGCGTGTTTTGAAGTGAATTTTTTAAATCGTTAAGGATGAAGCGTGCATTTTTTGCATTTGTGGTGTGTTGCCTGCTTTTTTTAACAGGCAGCTTTAATACGGCTACGTATAAAATGGCCAAGCTAAAGTATAATGGCGGCGGCGATTGGTACGGCGACCGCACAGCGTTGCCCAACCTGATCAAATTTTGCAACGATAATTTAAAGACCAACTTTCAGGCGGAGGATGATGTTGTGGATGTGGGAAGCGCCGAGTTATTCAATTACCCCTTTATTTTTATGACAGGGCACGGAAACGTCATATTTTCGGACCAGGAGGCGCTTAACCTGCGTAAATACCTTACCGGCGGCGGCTTTTTACACATCGACGACAACTATGGGCTCGATCCTTATGTACGTCCCCAAATGAAAAAAGTATTTCCTGAACTTGACTTTGTGGAACTGCCCGTAAACCACCCTATCTATCACCAGAAATTTGAATTCCCGACAGGGCTGCCAAAGATACACGAACACGATGGCAAACGCGCCCAGGGCTTCGGGTTGATTTACAAGGGCAGGCTGGTATGCTTTTATACCTACGAATGCGACCTTGGGAACGGCTGGGAAGATTTTGGCACCTACGCAGGCGACACACAGGAAACGCGCCTGAAGGCCCTTAAAATGGGTGCTAACCTGGTGCAATACGTGTTAACCCAACAATGATCGTTTTTTTATCTTACATTATAGCGCACATCTGATAGCTCATATTTAAAATATGTACCGTATTAAAGTAAACGATCAGTATAATTTTGAGACTGACAAAAAAGGAGACGACCTTTTTATTGGCGGCGAAAAGGTAACAGCCGATCTAAAGCAGATAAGCGCCTCGGCCTTGCATATCATCAATAAGCTAAAATCGTACAATGCCGAAGTGGTAAGCTTTAGTTCTTCAGAGAAAACCGCCGTGATAAAAGTCAACAATAATCTATACACGGTTAAAGCCAAAGACCAGTTTGACCTGCTGCTTGATCAACTAGGCTTAAGTGCGCTGAACGGAACAAAGGTGAGCGAAATGAAGGCCCCTATGCCCGGCATGGTACTGAAAGTGTTTGTCAATGAAGGAACGGAGGTGAAAAAAGGCGACAATCTTTTTGTTTTGGAGGCGATGAAAATGGAAAACATAATTAAGGCGCCCGCCGATGTGGTGATAAAATCTGTAAAAATAAAGCCCGGCGATAAAGTGGAGAAAAACCAGATATTGATGCTGTTTTAGGTCAGTGACTATAAAAAAGCCCCCCCTACCAGATACTTTTAAAGCAAAACAGCCCGCCTGAAAACTCAAGCGGGCTGTTCTTATTTCTGTACAATTGATTTATTGTCCTTTTGCGTTAAAGTCTTTAACTTTTTTAACGCTATAGTGCGGCTTGCCTTCCGGATGAACTTCCGGCTCGCCTACCAGGGTCATAGCGCAACGGAAACCTACTTCGGCGCTTGAAACGTCTTCGTCCATAAAACGGCGGGTTGCAGGGTTTAGCCAAAATGCCAGGTCATTCCATGAGCCGCCTTTGTAAACTTTCGAATGGTCGTTAACCAAAGTAGTCGTACCATACAAAGTTGTGTTTACGGTATCGCCATAACCCCTGGCGTCGGGGTTAAACTTCTTCCCTTCCAGCGGGTTTTTGGTAGCGGGAGTTGTTGCTGCATTTGTTGCATTGGCAGCTACAGCAGCGCCTGATGTAGCCGTATTGGGCTGGTTAGGGTTGGCGTTGTTTGCAGCCTGCTCGGCCAGGTAATCAGCATACTTTTGTTTTTTGTTGCCTGTAGACGCGTCCTTTATAGGGCGGCCATACTTATCTTTGGCGTATAAGCCTTTGGAGGCATCAGCCAGTCGCTTGTTGCTGAATTCGTTACCGCGGAACGGGTTAAAATCATTAAACTCTTCAAACGATGTTTGGCGGTAAGTATCCTGCACCCATTCATTCACGTTACCGGCCATGTTATACAAACCAAAATCATTTGGCGGGTTCGACCTAACCGGTGCAGTAATGTCCGCCTTATCATTCAAATAACCGCCAACACCCATGTTATCACCTAAACCGCGTTTAAAGTTGGCCAGGATCAAACCGCGTGTTGCGCGTTTCGATGAGCGAACACCCAGGCCGTTCCATGGATATATTTTATTATCGTCGATATTCTCAAATTGTGTATTGCCTATCAAACCCAGCGCAGCATACTCCCATTCTGCTTCAGTGGGCAGGCGGTAAGCTTGTTTCAAAATACCATCTTCCATCCTAACGTGCCTCACAGGCTGCTTGCCGGCTTTACCGTTTGCGCCGGTGGTCACCTTTGCATTAGGGCTCAGGTCGGTAACCATTTTCTTACCGTCAATACCCGGGCCGGTGTACTGGCCGTTAAGGTAGATATCGGTATTGAAAGGATCCTTATTTGATGGAGCAGGCGCTGCTTTTTTGCCTTTGTTTCCGTTCAGGTCAGTCCAGGCCACCATACGTCCGGTTTCACGAAGGATATTTTCGTTCACGCGGTCGGTACGCCAAACGCAATAATCCTGCACCTGGTCCCAGCTAACACCCACTACCGGGTAGTCCTGGAAAGCAGGGTGCCTTAAATAGTTATCAACATAGGGCTCATTATAAGCAAGCGGGTTACGCCAAACCAGCGTATCGGGCAGGGCGTTGTAGTACAATTCATGATCATCAGGATAGGTAACACTGATCCAGTGCAGGTAATCCAGCCAGTCCTGGTTGGCCACTTCTGTCTCATCCATGTAAAAGGACGGTACAGTTACCCGGCGACGTATATTATCATAATCGTAGGTAACATCCTGGTCGGCGCTGCCGCCCATAACAAAGGTACCGCCTTCAATAGGCACTAAACCCGGGCCGGGTGTGGGGTGCGTTTTCCTGAAACGCTCATATCCGCCGGTTTTTTTGTCGTTATAAGTAATACCGGTTTTGTCGGATTGCGGTTTCTTGCTACAACCACTCATTAAAGCCCCCAGGGCCAATGCCGCAATCGCAAATCGCGTAAAAAGTACTCTCATATTCTTACTCTAAATTTTGGAAGGTAAATTTAACACATTTTGCCTAAAATGCTAATTTATTTAATCTAAAAGTTTTAAAGATATTAACGTTTCCGGCGTTTTTTTACGTTTTTAATGACATTCTTGTTTCAAAAAAATAAATTTTTTCGGTGGAAAACTTCTTTGCCTACTTTAACGTAATAGCCCTCATTTATTATATATTTATTATTTGAAAGTAATAAAATTTGATTTGATGATGAAATTTTCTCTTAAAAGTACTATTATCCTTATAATTCTTTTTTCTCCGGCACTAGTTTTGGCGCAGGGTAATGGCGTAAGCGCAAATGGAAGCGCATACGATCCCGCCTCAGTTGCTGCAGTGCCCTTTTTGAATATAACACCCGATTCCCGTTCAGGAGCTATGGGCGACGCCGGTGTTGCCATTTCCCCTGACGTAAACGCCAATTACTGGAACCCATCAAAGCTTTGTTTCCTTACAAGCGACGACGATGTTTCCTTATCATACAGCCCCTGGCTCCGCCAATTGGTGCCGGATATCAGTTTATCCTATTTAAGTTATGCACATAAGCTGGACGAAAGGGATGCCATCGGGGCATCATTGCGGTATTTTAATTATGGCACCATCCAGTTCCGCGACGGTAATCAGAACGATTTGGGCACTTATTCCCCCAATGAATTTCAACTGAACGGCTCATTTGCGCGCAAATTTGGCGAAGGTTTCTCCCTTGCGCTCACCGCCGGCTTCGTTCATTCCAATTTATCCAACGCTTTTTTTTCCACAGGCACCGGCGCGCAGACAAAAGCCGGCAACGCCCTGGCGGCAGGTGTGTCGCTATACTCGGAGAATAAATTACAGGAATTCGGCGGATCAGACGCCACCCTGGCCTTTGGTTTAAACATTTCCAATATCGGCGCGAAGATCAATTACAGCAACGACGGCCCCAACTATTTCCTGCCCGCAAATTTAAAGTTAGGCATAGCCAATACCGTTAACCTGGACGACTATAACCAACTAACCTTTACGGTTGATTTTAATAAACTGCTGGTCCCTACCCCGCCCATCGTCGACTCAGCCGGCAATATCGTTAAAGGTTCCAGCACCAATGTTTCGGTTCCCTCGGGTATTTTCCAGTCGTTTACCGATGCCCCTAACGGCTTTAGCCAGGAACTGCAGGAGATCACCGTTTCAGCAGGCTTCGAATACTGGTATGCGCAGCGGTTTGCATTGCGTGCCGGCTATTTTTACGAGAACCCCAACAACGGCGGCTCGCACTACTTTACCTTAGGGGTAGGTTTTAAGTATGAGATCTTTGATTTCGACTTTTCGTACCTGGCCGCCAGCCAGCAAAATAGTCCGCTGGCCAATACCCTTCGTTTTTCGCTTATTGCTAGCTTTGGGGGCGACAAAAACGCGCACAAACAGTAATGACAAAGATCAAAGTCGGCTTTGGGTTTGACGTACACCAGTTAAAGCAACAACACCCCTTTGTATTAGGCGGCGTAAACCTGGCGCACCACTCCGGCGCCTACGGGCACTCCGATGCCGATGTATTGCTCCATGCCATTTGCGATGCCCTGCTGGGCGCCGCCAACCTGCGCGACATCGGCTTCCACTTCTCCAACAAGGACGACCGCTGGAAAGGCATCAGCAGCCTGGTATTGCTGCAGCACGTAGTACAATTATTAAAGGAAAAAAACTGGCAGATCGGCAATATCGACGCGATGGTATGCCTGGAAGCGCCAAAGATCAACCCGCATATCCCCCAAATGAAGGCCAATATTGCCAAAGCCGCCGGCATTAGCGAAGAGGATATCTCCATCAAAGCTACCACCAACGAGCAGTTAGGTTTTATAGGCCGCGAAGAAGGCCTTGTGGCCTATGCCGTTTGCCTGATCGAAAAGGGGTGAAACGTTAGTTTTTATGGGTTTAAATGGCTTTAAAGTGTTCACGTTTTTCACACACACACCCGTTAAATGGCAACGAAACACACTCATTTTTAGGCATTTAATTTTTAAATTTCGCAAATTTGATACGTTTTTTGACATTTTCGTGAACACCTGTATCGGTATTTACCTGGCAGTCAGTAGTTTAGGTGTTCATCTAATTGTCGCAAATCAATGTTTATTGCTATGAGCTACACGCTAACCTATTTAAAATCAACTTATTATAGTGTAATGCCCGTGTCCAATCATGGGTTACAGGTATAGTACACTAAGCCCCAGTCTCCGCTTGCGCACCGGCAATTAATTTAAAAATAAACAATTGCAATTATTATCATTATTTTTGTGTGTACATGCTCACCAGGCCACCTGCAATTAATATGACGGTAGTCACCAAAAATATTGTAAACACCTATTCCAGGCTTTTCGAAGGGTTGGACCCTTTGACCAAATCAGAATTGCTAAAACGTTTGACAAAATCGCTAAAAAAGGAAAAGAATAACACCGACAAAGCATTTTACGGAGCGTTTGGCGCCTTTCCGGATGAAAAGCCTGCCGAAGAAATTATCGAAGAGATCAGGGCGGCCAGGAAATTCAGAGAAAAAGACATTGTTTTCTGATGCAATACCTGCTCGACACCAGTAAAAGACTTTAGACTTATTTGGGCGTGCCCCGGCTGGTAGACGCCGGGTCGGGCCATACGTTCATACGCCTGCGAGGCATTACGCACGAGGCCGGTATCCACTGCTGTCCCTCACGCGGGGCGCCGTAATTTGTCTGAACCATGATGCTTAGGATTTTAGGATTGCCATGATAAAAAAGATAGGCGGGCTGTTACGTATATGCTGGCGCGCGCGTGGCGCGCGTGCCTGAACCATCTTGCACTATTGCAACGCAGGCCAGCTGAAAGGAAATACCGCTGATTTACGGTAAGACACGCGCGGCACGCGCGCGCCAGCAACGGGGGGCCGTCCCGCACGTGCGGGACTCATACTGCACGAGGCCTTAAGCGCAGGCCGGTATCCGCGATGCCCGCTAACGCGAAGCGCCGTACACCTTAAACTTTTTACCCGCTAAATAACAAAGCCCGGCGTGGGGCCTGGCATTGCTTTAAAGTCAAATGTTTCGTCATCACTTCCAGGCGACAAGCTGGGCGGACCAACCGCAAAATGTCTTTCCTACCTTTTCCAAGACTTATGGTTCCGGGGCATCGATCAGACGAAGAGTTGAGTCTGTTGTTGTGACGCTTTTCGTTTGTAAAAATTGCTGCGTCCCTTCTTTACGAGTTCAATTTCATCGACTTTCTTCAGATAGGAGGACAATTTTGTTGTCGTCCAATTTAAATGAGCTTGTTCTATAATATCATTAATCGATAATGGTTTACCATTGAAGACGCTTAATATTTTGCCTTTAATATCCTCTGTGTTTGCCCTTTGTGGCTGCAAATTTGTTTGCGGACTTTTAATTGATAATTCAGGATGGCCAGTTTTGGCCGGCTCAAAGGCTGTAATGTGTTCGGTAGTAATTGCGCCTAAAGACTGAACAAGTTCATCGCCATTTGATAACGAAATGCCGCCCAATTTAATCAGGTCAATGTTGCCTTGCGGTGGATTAGGGTTTAATAATGATGGATTTAATACAAAAAGCGGAATTTTATATTTTAATGCAGTTAGACCGGCATCAAATGTTCCGCTCATTTTACCGCTGCTGTCGCGTTCAGGACCTGATGAAATCACGATGACGGCCTGGGATAACGCACATACAAGTTTATTTCTGGTCATTGCATTTTGTCCCGAAAACTTCTCGTATGGCATAAATTGCGAGATAAACAGGGTATTACGTTCCCAATCAAATTCTTTAATTTCTTTTTTTACGCTTAAATAATTGAAACCATAGCTTAAAACCATCGTAGTAGTTCCGTGGTTTTCAAGTGCTCCAATGTGTGCACTGGTATCAACGCCTTTGGCGAAACCGGATGAAACATTATAGCCGCTTCCGGCAAGTCGGTTGGCAATCCGCTTGGTTATTTTGATACCAAACTCGCTAACATCGCGCGATCCGACAATTGAAATACTGTCCGAATTTAATAAAGGCAGATATCCCTTACAGAATAGTACCGGGGGAGTGTTTTCACCTAATCGGGAGATTAATAACCGGGGATAGCGTTCATCATCCAGGCCGATTAGGTGCACATTCTCTTTTTTTAACTTTTGATAAGAAGAATAACGCTTATCATCATCCAAATTGAGCAATGATGTTACACTGGCTTTGGAAAATCTCCCTTGCCCGATCTCCGGAAAAAGATTGCTTAACTGCGTAATACTTTGTTCAAAAAGGTCATTTATTTTTAACCCGGCTTTTCTCAGGCTCTCGTAAATATAAAAAATACTTTTTGCACCGAAGCCCGGTGCATTCAGTAATAAGTAAGCTGAATATTCCCTGTCTCTCATCTCTTTGATCTTGTTTTTGTTATGGTTAATACATACACATTTTTTGCTTTCCCCTGGTTTATAATAACATCACAAACCGCATTAAGTGTCTCTCCCGAACGATAAAGATCGTCAAAAATTAAAACGTTTTTATCTGCCAAACTATTATTTTCGATAGCAAACGCACCTGCCAAAACATCCTTTCGCGCTTGCGGTTCCGTTATTTGTTTTAATTGCGAAGTGGGTTTCAGTTTTTTTAGTAATTGAAAATCAACTGCAATATTACAAAGCTTGCCTATGTGTTTTACAATTTCAAAAACAGGCTGAAAGTTGCGTGTTGTGTCTGAGGGTGGTATAGGTAATATCAGGTTAATCGCCCAAACAGGAATCTTTTGCTTTAGAAAATCAGCTGCACAAACCCCTATCCTTTCTGCCCGATATAGTTCACTCCAATACTTCAGATGATTCATTTCCAAGCCGATGGGCGTGTACGTAGTATCCCACTTAGTAACTTCGTCAGGCACTTCTCGTTCAACAACAACTAATTTCCCGTCGACAATGTCTGCTTCCCTGACTTTTTTTGTGCTTTTCCATTCTTTCGGCGTGCTGGATAATGTGTGTATATCCAGAGCAAAACCTTCCTTCCAGTGGCCTTGAAGCGGTTGGGGATTTATTTCCATAATTGATTGTGATTGGTAGGATTAATTTGTCCAGGTCAATTGCAAATCAAATATAGCAGTCTGCAATCAAAACTCGTTAAAAAATTAATAGCCGTTCATTCTTCACCAAAGCGCTTTTATTTTTGAACCGGAAACGATAGATTGCATACCTTGCAGCCTTATATAATTACTATTAAAATATTAACCCCATTAACAAACTTTGCATATTCTGAAAGTTAGGATTAAAAATGATTAAAGATATTATACAGCAAAACGAAAACGTTCACACCAACGACAAACAACTAACGGCATTAAAAGAGTATTTCCCCGCTTGCTTCAAGCAGGATGGGGCCTTTGACCTGGAGCGTTTTAAGGAGGCCATTGCTGATAAGACCGACGTGATACAGGAAGGTTACGAACTTAAATTTTTGGGTAAAAGCTACGCCAAACTCTTAGCCTCAACCGATACGACGACCGTTATAAAACCTGACGAGGCACACAACGGCCTGCCCGAAAATGCAAGAAGCGAAAACATCTACATCAGTGGCGATAACCTGGATGGGCTGAAACACCTCCTCAAATCCTATCACCAAAGTATTAAATGTATATATATCGACCCGCCTTACAATACCGGCTCTGATGGTTTTGTATACCAGGATAATTTCAATTACACTAAAGAAACGTTACAGGAAAAACTTAGTATAAGCGAAGATGAGGCCGAACGCATTTTGGACCTTACTAAGCGTGGTTCCGCATCACATTCTGCATGGCTGATGTTTTTGTACAGCCGTTTGCTGTTAGCAAGGGACTTATTGACTTTGGATGGCGTGGTTTTTATTTCTATTGATGACAACGAACAAGCCAACCTGAAGTTGCTTTGTGATGATGTGTTTGGTGAGGAAAATTTCTTAGGCCAAATCATCCATAATAAACTCAATTCCAAAAATGACACAATCAATATTCAAAAAAACCATGATTATGTTACATGTTATCAGAGAAAAGTAAATTATACCTCCTCTTCCCAAATTAAACCCTCTTTAGAAAATAAAACATTAGTTACTAAAGAGGTATTTAAAGAAGATGATCGTTTTTATATCATTAACGATTCTATTACGACGCGAGGGGATGGAGGAACATTAAATAACCGAAAAAATTTAGGCTACACAGTATATTACAATCCCGAAACAAAAGACTTTCTAGGCGTTCAAGATTACGACTTAGAACTTGCTAAGATTTCAAATAATGAAGATGAGGTATATTCCGACGATGTTAACTTACTTAATAAAGGCTATATTAAGATAAGGCCTCCAAAAGTTCGTGGCCAACTAGGTGCGTGGACTTGGGAATTAAAAAATCTTAATGATGGCAAAGATGAAATTCTCATAAAGCAGAATAGGAATGGCTATTCCGTTAAAAAGAGAACGTTTATACCTTCTGAAGCAATTTTTATTGAAAATAATAGATACTATATCACCTATGAAGATATAAAAAATGTTAGAAGTATAGCGGAGTTTTCGACGAACGACGGTACTACTCAATTGGCTGAAATATTAGGAGTTGACGGAGTATTTAGTAATCCAAAAAACATTGATCTTCTTCAATATTTAATTAGTCTTTCGGATTGCAAGTATTCAATTGTCCTCGATTTTTTCTCTGGCTCCGCGTCAACAGCCCACGCGGTAATGCAGCTAAATGCCGATGACGGCGGTACCCGTAAGTTCATTGCAGTCCAGTTGCCCGAGGTACTGAAGTCAGACAACGTTTCTCAAAAAGCCGCATATGAATTTTTAAAAACATGCAATCTCCCGGAAACTTTAGATTATATTGGTATCGAGCGCATAAAAAGGGCAGGTGCTACCATCAAGGGTGAATACCCTGACAAGGATTTGGATTTAGGCTTTAAGCGCTACGTATTAGTTGAACCCAACCAAAACACTTTAGATAAATTAGAAAGCTTTAATAAAGCTAGTTTATTAGCAGACACATCCATTCTAGATGATTTTGGCAAACCGACCATATTAGCAACCTGGCTCAATGCGGACGGCTATGGGCTTACCGCTGAGGCCGAACCTATCAATCTGGCCGGATATACAGCCTATTACTATAGTAAGCATTTGTATTTGATAGATGGCAATTTTTCGCTTGAAAGCATGAAAGCGCTACTATCAAAGTATGATGCAGAGGGTAAATTCAATCCCGAAAATCTGGTTTTGTTCGGCTATTCTTTCCCCGATTGGTCGATTAGCGAAATGATCGAGAAAAACCTTCGTATTCTGAACGATGGCGAAAAGAATTTAAAGATCAATTATTCTGTAAGGTATTAATAACAAGCTATGGAACTGATATTAAAAAATGATTTGCCGCACCAGGCAAAAGCCTTTAATGCCATAGCAAATGTGTTAAATGATGATCTGATAAATAAGAATAGCCTGTACTATCAAAATCCCGTTTTGGTTTTAGACAGGCACACCCTGATGGCTAATATAGCTAAGGCGCAAAAGGATAATAGCGTGCCGTCTGAATTTAGCGCCCAGAACGAAATAGGCGGCTACCTCAACCTGGATGTGAAGATGGAAACCGGCACGGGTAAAACCTATGTTTATGCATCTTCCATGTTTGAGTTGCATAAGCGATATGGGATCAACAAGTTTATTGTAGTAGTTCCGTCTTTGGCTATTAAAGCCGGCGCGCAGCAGTTTATGGAAGATGGATATACGCAACGGCATTTTAAAGATCAATGCGGCTACGGCGCCGAATTGGATGTATTGGTTTTAGAAGCTGTGAAAAAAAAGAAAGGCAAAAACTTTTTCCCAAGTGTAGTAAGGGAGTTTGTGGGTGGCAGCAGCCAAAACACCAATAAAATTTATGTGTTGCTTGTTAATATGGGTTTGCTGGGCGGAACGTCAAAACTTTTAACGGATTATTATGATTACGGCGTAGAAGGATTTTACAAACCCATCGAGGCTATTAAAGCCACAAAACCATTTGTAATTATTGATGAACCGCACCGCTTTTCGAAAACGCAAAAAGCATTTGAGTTTATTGAAAAGCAAATTTGCCCGCAAGCCATCATTCGATTCGGGGCAACTTTCCCTGAAATAGAAACCGGGCGGGGAAAAAATAAGCTGACGAGAAAAGACTACCACAACCTGCTATACGATCTAAATTCGTTCCAGGCATTTAATCAAAACCTGATTAAAGGGATAGCCAAAGAACATTTTGAACCCACCAGCCAAAAACAGGACAAGGTGAAAATAGTGGCTGTGCAGAGCAAAACTTCGGCTAAGCTTAATTTGATCCAAAAAGACAGCCCGACCAAATCATTCGAACTGAAAAAAGGCGATAGTCTTGGCCTGATCGCGCCGGAGTTGGAAGGTGTTGTTATTGATGGTATTACTAACAGTGCAATAGAATTATCCAATGGCCAGGTAAAATCAGCCGGGGAGGAGTTTAGCACCGATATTTATTCAACATCGTACCAAGAATCGATGTTACGCCTGGCCCTTGAACGGCACTTTGAAACAGAACGGCTAAACTTCAGCAGAAATAATAAGATCAAGACGCTGGCGCTGTTTTTCATAGACGATATTTATTCATACCGGGTGAAGGAAAACCAGGATAAGCAACCTTACCTCAAAGAGACCTTTGAGCGGTTATTGCTCGAAAAAATTGAAGCCGTTATTGCTTCGTTATCTGAACAAGAAAATGAGTACAAAGAATATTTATCGGCATCCAAAAAGGATATTGAGGCCACACACGCCGGCTATTTCTCGCAGGACAACAGCAGTTCGGACGATGCCATAGCCGAAGAGGTACAGGAAATTTTATTCG